>Ga0209172_10000425_pt1 | contig 118567 bp, 104 predicted proteins | sample LarsenN4metaG_FD_184113 | JGI IMG/M metagenome (GOLD analysis project Ga0209172, IMG submission 184113) | Hot spring sediment bacterial and archeal communities from British Columbia, Canada, to study Microbial Dark Matter (Phase II) - Larsen... ... | reverse complement strand
TCGTTGATGCCCTGATTTGCTGACTCCTTGTTTCCGTACCCGGTCGGCGCGCTGACAATAGCGGCAACAAACTTCAATAATCGCCATGATTAGATTTTTTCACAAAGTTAATTATTAAGTCACTACCACATGAAGAAAGGATTTTTCACTGTAGGATTTTTATTCCTTCTATGTTGCATCGGATGCAATAAAGAAGAAGAATTGAGCGGTTGCGAAAAAATCACGCAGGAACTCAGTGCCAATCTGTTCGGCGTTTACAGGTTTGCAGCGGCTTACCGCAGCGAAAGTAATGTCGTCATCGCATCCGACTCGGATGTTGTCTTCAAAGCCGATGGCAACTTTTTTCAACTGGAAGATGTAAGACTGAATCTTTGCGAACTGAAATGGTACAGAGTGATCGAAAATGGAAGCGATAGAGAACTTTTGCTTTATTTCTGACGGGAGCGCCACATAAACCCGATCATTTGTTAGAAAAACCGGGTACTTCCGCATGCAGGGTACCCGGGTTGCTTACCGATACACCGAATTGGCGAATCAGGACGACCTGCTATCTGTCGAAACAGGAGATTTTTTTCAGCCAGCACAATTTATAAACATAACATTTTCAGCAACATGAAAATCCTGTACACCCTCCTGTTCCTTTTTTCCCTCCAAACCCTCTCTGCCCAAATCGCCGTTACCGGCTACAATCATGTGGCGCTGGCGGTCAAGGACATTCAGGAAAGCGCGAAGTTTTACGGCGAATTTCTCGGTCTGGAAAAAATCGAAGTGCCGGAACATTTGAAAGCGATTCGGGCGTGGTTCAAAATCGCTCCGGGTCAGGAACTGCACCTGCTGGCAGGACGCACGTTTCCCGTGACAAACAACGACCCCAACCTCGCGCATTTTTCGCTCACTATCCCCGACGCCGACCCGGTGGAGAAATACCTGAAAGAAAAAAACTACCCCTACCTTCGCCAAAAGCGTTTCGACGGCGCTTCGCAAATCTACATTGCCGACCCCGACGGCTATTTCATCGAATTGAACGAGCCCAAAAAGCAATAAGGTTATCTGGCGCCAAGACGCGCATATCGGGAAGCCAGGGTATATTTAGCCTGTTACAAAGCAAAGCAATATGACCGGGACAGGGATTTTCAAGGTGTTTTTCAATGCCGGGACACTGTTGCGGATGGTTTGCATTTTCTGTGTCTTGTCTGCGGTATCCGGCTTGAGAGAACTGAGTGCCCAATTGCCTGCACCCCTCGACTGGAACACCGGGGCGAATGTTCCGGTCGGCTCGCCAGACGCCAACTGGTTCGTCGCCCATGGCGATACGACGCAAGCGACGAGCGCATTCGTACCGGCCCTGGTCGTAGGCAAATGCGATGCAAGTTGGCCGAGTAGCGCTCCGCCCGCCGCCGACTGGATCAGTTACGATTTTGGCGACGATTGCCACCATGTCTCTAATGGCTGCATTGATTTGTATTTCAAGCGGGAAATCGCCCTGCCTGCTACCAACGAATGCGGCATTTCAATTTCAAAAAGTTTTTGTCTCGACCTGAATTTATGGGCCGACAACAGCGTATACCGGGTGAGCGTGAACGGAACGGTCAATTTTCAATACTACGACGCGCTTAATCCCTACAATTACAACGGCGTACAGGCGCTGGAAAATCTCAGCCTTTGCGAGGGCTGGGTTCCGGGCCCGAACACCCTGCTTATACACACGAGAAGTTGCCCGCCGGTGGCCGGTTTGCTGGCGATTGCGCAACCCCGCTCCATTATACCTGAAGATTTTTTAGGCAAAAACGTAATTGTTTGTTCAGGCGAATCGTCGGTAACGTTATCGGGCCCTTCAGACAGCACGATCTGGTTCGACGGCACAGTAGCGAAAACCAAAACCGTCACGGAAAGTGGCGATTATTGGGCAAAAATCATTGACCCGGAAGGTTGTGAAACCTGGGACACGATTTCAGTCAGGTTTTCTTTGGAAAACTTTGTTCCCAATATTTTCAGCCCCAACGACGACGGCAAAAACGACTGTCTTTCAGCCTCTTTCTCCGAAATAAACTTCGATGCGTTCGAGTTCAACATTTTTGACAGATGGGGCAATCTGGTATTCCGCACGGAAAATCCGACCGATTGCTGGGACGGAAAAAACAAAGGCAAGCCCTGTGCGCCGGGGGTTTACACTTATTTTATCTCGATAAAAAACGGACTTTGCGATCCCGCCATTTTAAAAGGAGATTTGACCCTGATCAGATAAAATCGCATGAAAAAGAGCGATTTGAATCGCGCCAGAATGACTTCGAGCCGCGCCCGGCAGGGCTGATGAAACAAAGAAGCGGGTTGCCGAAACATCTCGACAACCCGCTTTTTAATTTCACAAAAAACTGATTTTCAAAAAAATTACTGTTTCAACAACTTGCCGGTTTGCAACAGATTCCCGTAGCCGTCGTACACGTTGGCGACGTAAAGTCCGGCTGGCAAATTCACCGCATTCCAGTTTTCCATGTACGTACCTTCCGGCAAATAGCCGGAGAACGGCGTAGCCACCAACGCTCCATTCAAGTCGAAAACGCGGATGGTGACATCGGTTGCCTGGTTCACTTTGAACTCGAAAGTCGTCTGATTCTGGAACGGATTCGGGTAATTTTTCATCAGCACGGCTTTTTGACTCAGGCCGATAATTCCACCGCCCGGATTGTCCGTCGAAGTGTAAATCAGGCCGCCGCACTCACTCGTGCCGCTGAACGGCATCGCGACGTAAGGGAAAGTCGTGTTGAAATCCACATCATTTTTTTCCACGCCAGTGCTGTAAGTCAAAACGCCAAGCAAATCGGGCGTGACCGGCGAACCGCCTACAGTATAGTCGTCGTACCAAAGGCCGATGGCCGCGAGCGCAACGCCTGCTACAGCCTGAAGTTCAATGCGTGTCACGTCATCTTCGAGGCGGCGACCGTTCGGGAAGCCGTCCATGTTGGGGATAAACTGGAGGTTCGCGTTCGTGTTGTAGGCCGGATCAGTGAGGCCGAGCACTGCCGCCTGCACGATTCCGAGCGGGCTGAAATTCGGGTCGTTGCGCGGCGTCACAGGTGTCGCCATGTTGAGGCGCAACATGTCGCCACCGTTCGGCAAAAAGTTGTGAATGAAAGGTTTGCCTGCCGCAAGCGGGTTGCCATTTTTACCCGTAGCCAATTGGTACGGAACGACGTTTGGCACGCCGGTGTGGAAAATTGGCCACAAATCCACCGAGCGAGGTTTGCCTTCGGCGGGCAATAAAAGTGTTCCAAAAACGGCGTCATCGAGGGCTGTTCCAGCCACGGCAGCGCTGCCTTTCAGGCCGTACAAACCATTTTTACCGTTGCCAAAATCAAAGGCTCCGAGCGAGTTACGCTGAATACGCAGCGGCGCGAAAGCAGGTACAGCACTGCCAAACAGGTCATCGTCCATGTAAAGCGCCAGTTCGGGATTGTAGAAAAACTCATCCAGAATATTGTCCGCCAATTCCTGGTAAGGCGTGATGGCGTTCCAGTAATCTTTGTAGCCGATGGGAATGACGGCTTCGTTGGTCAGCGGCATGCCGAGGCGCGACACCTGCACCCAGGGGCCGGAATAACTTGGGTCGCCGGTGGCCGAGAGGGTGCGAATTTGCTGGCGGCTGGCCGAAGCCCACACGCCAATCACGTAGTCCGGGTCGAGGATGTTGACGGGCGTAGCTGGCGCTGTGGCTTTTCGCAACGTGCTGATGGGCACTTGGATAGCGATTGTGCTGACATTGAAACATTGCACGCCATCGCGGGGATTGCCGTTCTGGCGCGGCAAATCGCCAAGGTCGAACACGCCCCCCAGGTCCACGAAAAACGGATCATCCGAAGTACCGCAAAAGACTTTTTCACCCGTAGAAGCCGTCGCGATAGCGTTTGCCATCAGTGTGGCGTAGGGCGTATTCAAACCCGCTGCCGACTCGATGGAGCGGGGGCCAATGTTCGGCGGTGGCACGATACCATTGGCCACGATGACCTGAAAAGTGGCTCCGCCATCAATGCTGCGTTCGAGCGTGTAGGTCGTTTTCAGGTTTTGTTTGCCCAGACGAATATTGAAAAATGTCGTCGGGTCTTCGTTCACCTGATCGAACGTGAATCGGTAAATAATCTCATCGCCGGGTTTGGTCGCATCATTATCCACATGGATTTCGTAGCGGATATTTTCTCCGAAAGAATAATAATTCGGCCCGCCGTGAGGCAGTTGAAGCGGCACGTAGCAAGCGATGATAGTGACCGTGTTCGGGTCTTCAGGGCTGCGAAAAGCGTACAAATCCGTATTGTCGGCCAAGGGGTCGTCGGCAATGAGCGGAGCCTCGCGGTGGCTCGAAGCCGTCGCGGTCGCCAGCGACGCGAGCACAATAAGCGCCGCCAGGCTATGTTTGAAAAATGATTTCATTTTGTTGAATTTTAATGATTTAGAATTTTTAATGCGCGAATGAGTGCGTGAGCGAATGATTGATTTAAGTGAGAGAGGGCGAGAAAAACTTGCCCACACATTCGCTCATTCACCCAATTACTCATTTGTTCATTCACCCACTTCAGTGCCACTCCAGGGAGCAGCCACGTAAGGGAATTCACTTTTGAAATATTTGTCGTTGCTGTTGACGCCGGTGCGGTAGGTCAAAACGTCGAGCAAATCCTGCGTGACCGGCGAACCGCCTGCTGTGTAGTCGTCGTACCAGAGGCCGATAGCAGCCAGCGCTACTCCCGAAACGGCTTGCAATTCGATGAGCGTCACGTCGTCTTCGAGGCGGCGACCGTTCGGGAAGCCATCCATGTTTGGGATAAATTCGATGTTCGTGTTCGTATTGTAAGGCGCTGCGGTGAGGCCGAGCACTGCCGCCTGCACGATACCGAGCGGGCTGAAATTCGGGTCGTTACGGGGCGTCACAGGAGTCGCCATGTTGAGGCGCAACATATCGCCGCCGTTCGGCAAAAAGTTGTGAATGAAGGGTTTACCCGCCGCGAGCGGGTTGCCGTTTTTGCCGGTAGCCAGTTGATAGGGGCGCACATTCGGTACGCCGGTGTGGAAAATTGGCCACAAATCCACCGAGCGAGGTTTGCCTTCGGCGGGCAATAAAAGTGTCCCGAAAACGGCGTCGTCGAGGGCTGTGCCAGCCACGGCAGCGCTGCCTTTCAGACCGTACAAACCATTTTTTCCATTGCCAAAATCAAAGGCTCCGAGCGAGTTACGCTGAATACGCAGAGGCGCGAAAGCAGGTACCGCACTGCCAAACAGGTCGTCGTCCATGTAAAGCGCCAGTTCGGGATTGTAGAAAAACTCATCGAGGCTCGTGTCCGCCAGTTCGTCGTAGGGCGTAATGCGGTTCCAGTAATCCTTGAAGCCAATCGGAACCACGGCCTCGTTGGTCAGCGGCATACCGAGGCGCGACACCTGTATCCAGTTGCCGGAATCGTCGGGCGCACTGCCGTCGGTTTGCAGGGTGCGGGTGGCCGGGCGGCTCGCCGAAGCCCACACGCCAATCACATAGTCAGGGTCGAGGATATTGACGGGCGTAGCAGGCGCGCTGGTCTTGCGCAACGTGCTGATTGGCACCTGGATAGCAATGGCGTGTACGTTGTAACGAGCAAGACCGTCGCGGGCGTTGCCGTTTTGCCGAGGCATGTCGCCAAGGTCGAACACGCCGCCCAAATCCACATAAAACGGGTCGTCGGAAGGGCCGCAGAAAACTTTTTCACCCGTGGAAGCCGTCTCGATGGCCGCAGATATCAACTGATCATAAGTCGTGTTCAGCCCGGCGCCCGACTCGATGGAACGCGGGCCGATGTTGGGCGGCGGCACTTTTCCGCTGTTGATGATAGTGACAAACGTCGCGCCGCCGTCGGTGCTGCGCTCCAGTTTGTAGGTCGTTTTGAGGTTTTGTTTGCCCAGGCGAATGTTGAAAAACGTCGTCGGGTCTTCGTTCACACGGGTGAAGGTGAAGCGGTACACGATTTCGTCGCCGGGTTTGGACGCATCGTTGTCTACGTGGATTTCGTAGCGGATATTTTCTCCGAACGTGTTGTAATTCGGGCCTCCGTAGGGCAGTTCCGCCGGAATGTAGCAAGCGATAATTGTGACCGTGTTCGGATTGTCGGGACTGCGGAAAGCGTACAAATCCGTGTTGTCGGCCAGGGGATCGTTGGCGATGAGCGGCGCTTCGCGGTGGCTGGAGGCGAACAAATTCGACCCCAATATCCCGAAAAGCAAAGCAAACATCGCCGGCAAGCGGGTAAGTTTGTTTGTTAGTTTGGACATGATTGTTCAAAATTTTGGTAAACAATGTTTGTCCCACACTTACGAACCTGAGTCCCGGTTTGGATTTTTCAAATTCATTTTTTTAAAACAAAAAACGGCTGCCCGGATAAACCGAACAGCCGTCGAAAGTTTTATCTTGCACAAAATCAACGTTGTACGACAAAACGCACAGCCTGTTTTTCGCCATTTTCCCGGAATACTTCGAGGAAATAAAGCCCTGCTGACAAGCCTTCCGGCAACTCGACCGATTGTGGCGCGTCACCGGCCTGCATGGTCAAAAGTTGTACTTGTTGCCCCTGGCTGTTCAAAATTTGAACTTTCAACTGCTCGCCCTGCCAATCGGAAAGGTCGGCATACAACGCGCCGGAAGTCGGGTTCGGAAAAATCCTGAAACCGTCCGGTTTTGAAAAATCCTGCCGTTCAGCCGGCTTTGGTTGCACTGTTTCTACCGGACAATTAAACGTGTTCAAAAACGCCTCGTGAAAAATTTGCGGCGCCAGCCGCGACGTCACATGAATGTAAGCCGGGTTGATTTGTGGCGGCAAGGTGTATTCAAAAATATCCGACTGGCCGTTGGCGATACTGTCCGCTTTCGATTTGAAACGGATGGAATAAAACGGCGAATAGTTCGGGTTGCGCACGTCATAGTCGCGTCCGTTGTTGGTCGTGAACACCGAGTTGTTGGCGGGTTCCACCGCTACCATGCCATCGGGGATTTGAATCGCCGTGTAAATCATCTTGTTCGCGCAATTATTCGTCACGCGGATTTTGTAAGTCAAATTCAATGTGGCAGCGCTGCGCGTAATGCCCAACAACTCGTACTTCATGCAGCCAATTGTTTTCACGTCGCAAGGCGCTTCCTCCCGAATAGTGACCTCGAAACAGCACGACGCCGTGTTGCCGCAACTGTCTTTGACCTGGTAGCAAACCTGCGTCGTACCGACCGGGAACAAACTTCCCGGCACAAATCCCTGGGTCAATTCGAGCGCGATGCCGGGGCATTCGCAATCGCTGGAAGCCGTCGGCAAATTGTAATTCACGGCAACGGAACCCGTTCCGGGATTGCTGGCAATGTCTACGTCGTCAGGACAATCTATTGAAACAGAAGAGTTTGGCGACGTAATAAATTCCAAAGTGTAAGTCGCGATGGTGTCGCACTCACCCGTCGCGGATGGAATGGTGTCGGTCACGACGCCCGGTTGGGTGTAAAAATTGCCGCCAATCACGACCGTATCGCCGAGACAAAACTCGATCGAAGTGGCGATTTGGAACGGCTCGCAGCAACGCAAACAAAGCGCGGCAGAGGGTATCGTGAGCGAAACTGGCGTCACCGGTGCATTATTCGACGGAACGATAAACGGCGTTTGTTCTACCAAAATCGGCTCATTTACGGGGTCAGCGATGGCCTGCACCTGTACGGCGAGCGGCTGCACGAAACCGCAACTGTCGCTCACATCGCCGTCGAGCGTCATTTTCAGCAGTAAAATATCTGATTTAAAATCCTCGGTAAAACCTGTCAAATACAGGGCGTCGTCCATCACGACCGACTGATGATTGTGCAGAAAACGCTGACCCGTCGGAGGCGTGTACACGTTCGAAGTCACGCTTTTTGCCCACAAAATGTTGCCGTCAAAGTCTGTTTTCACGATGATTTTATCCCAGTCACCGGCTCCAAAATTCGCTTGCCCGGTCAGGATGTAGCCGTCGCTGACTCGTTGAATATCATGCGCTTCCGAGTTTGTCAGCCCTGGAACGCTGTATTTTTTCAGCCAAAGCAAGTCGCCGCCGAGCGTGTTTTTTTGGAGAAAAAACGCCGACTTCGAGTTGACGTTCAAAGAATCAAAACCCGAACTGACGGCCACAATCGCGTCGTCGTGAACAAGCAAATCCGCGCCGTAGAGCGTCGTGGAATTCGTATTTTGCAAATGCCCTTGCCGCGACCACAGGGTGTTTTTACTGGAAATATCAATTCTGCTCAGCCCGGTTCGCATCTGATTGAGCGGCGCCGGAATCAGGAAAAAACCGGGGATGTGCCGTCCAATCACGTAAACGGAGCTGTCGTGAATGACCATACTGTTCCACACATCCGAAGTGCCTTGCGAGTAATTTGCGACGGTGCTGGCAAGTGTTCCGGTGTTTCGATTGAGTTCCCAAATTTGCGCATCGTCCACATTTTGAATGAGTTGAGGGCTCACGAGCAGGAAAAAATTGCCGCCGGGATGACGCTCCACAATGGCGAAAGCCTCGGGCTTCGCTTCCCGCAGATACCTCGACCAAATCATATTGCCCGTGTTCGGGTTGTATCGGAAAGCGTACGCTTCCGGGCTACTCGTGTCGGGATTGACGATGCCGCAGCCAGCCAACATACCGTCCGAATCTTCAATCAAATCGGTGATGCGTGTCGTGGTGGTAGCCACCGGCTGAAAAGTCCGCGACCAAAGAACCTTGCCTTCAGGCGTCACTTTCATCAAAAGCGATTGTTTTTCCCGCTCGCCGGCGATGTACAAATTCCCGTCAGAAGCCGCGCTGACGACGCTGCTGCGTTCGGAAAGTCCTGACTGGCCGAAGACTTTCAGGAAAGTAAGCGTTTTCGGACAGGTATCGGGAAACGTCAAATCCAGCAACAACACGTAGCGAATAAGAGTGTCGCAACCCGCCGTCGCAGGTAGCGTAGCGAAAGCAATTCCGGGGGCAAAATATGTGTTCCCGCCGATGGTGACGGATTGACCAGGCGCAAGTACGATCGTGTCGGACAGAGAGGGCTGGCTGAATTCGACAATTTGGTAAGTGAAAATGGTATCGCAGCCGCCGTTGGTGGAAGGCACCGGATTGTTGGAAATGTAGTTTCCCGGTTCGTTGAAGGCAATGCCGTCAATCACGACAGACTCGCCGGGGCAAAATCCGACTGTTTTGGTGGCCTTTATGAAAGGTAACGGCGTTAAAATGTACGTGATAATTGTGTCTGGGCTGCCCGTATTTGAAAAAATCGTGTCGGTAACACTGCCCGGTGCGCCAAAAGGAATGCCGTCCACGATGAAGGTTTGATTGGGACAAAGTTGAATTTGCTGCGTATCCAAAACGCCAATCGCCCGGTTCGGTTTCAAGCCGATATTTTGAGCGTTTAACGAAATTAAGAATGACTCAAGCAGTAAAATCGAGGTAAGAAAAATCAGTTTTTGTAGCAGAGTGTTCATGTGATAAAAAGTTGATTAAGAAGAAACAACAAACATAATGAGCGTTTTTTTGAGCAAAAATTAAATCCCGAAAACTGTCGCCTGTGCGAGAAAAAAACAGGCTGCACGAGCGAGCCCGGCAGCCTGTTTTCAATATTGGAAAATTGATTTTTACCGCTGTACGACAAAACGCACAGCCTGTTTTTCGCCATTTTCCCGGAATACTTCGAGGAAATAAAGCCCGGCAGATAATCCCTCCGGCAACTCGACCGATTGTGGCGCGTCACCGGCCTGCATGGTCAAAAGTTGCACCTGCTGCCCCTGGCTGTTCAAAATTTGAACTTTCAACTGCTCGCCCTGCCAGTCCGAAAGGTCGGCATACAACGCGCCGGAAGTCGGGTTCGGGAACACGCGCAAGTTGGACGACTGTGAAAAGTCTTCCCGGTTTTGCGGCTTGTCCTGCACAATCTGAATCGGGCAATTGAACGTATTCAGGTGCGCTTCGTAGAAAATCTGCGGATACAAACGCGCATTCACGTGGATGTAAGCCGGGTTGATTTGCGGCGGCAACGTGTATTCAAAAATATCCGACTGGCCGTTGGCGATACTGTCCGCTTTCGATTTGAAACGGATGGAGTAAAACGGCGAATAGTTCGGGTTGCGCACGTCGTAGTCGCGTCCGTTGTTGGTCGTGAACACTGAGTTGTTGGCGGGTTCCACCGCTACCATACCGTCGGGAATTTGGATGGCCGTGTAAATCATCTTGTTAGCGCAGGTATTCGTCACACGAATACGATAGTTCAAATTGAGCGACGACGCGCTGCGCGTAATGTCGAGCAATTCCCATTTCATGCAACCAATCGTCTTCACGTCGCAGGCTTGTTCTTCCCGCACAAAGACTTCAAAACAGCAGGAAGCCGTGTTGCCGCAACTGTCTTTGGCCTGGTAGCAAACCGTCGTCGTACCGACCGGGAACAAACTTCCTGAAGCGAAGCCCTGCGTCAAATTGAGCGCGATGCCGGGGCATTCGCAGTCGCTCGAAACTGCCGGGAGGTTGTAACTGACGGCTGCCGGCCCGGCTCCGGGGTCTATGGCGACGTCAATATCGTCAGGACAATCTATTGAAACAGAAGAATTGGGCGTGTCAATGAATTGCAAGATGTAGGTCACGACGGTGTCGCAGCCGACGGTGGCAGGGATAGTGTCAATCACGATTCCCGGTTGTGTGTAATCGTTTCCTCCGATGTTAACAACGTCGCCGGAACAGAATTCGACTGTTTCGGAGCGCGTGGGTTGAGGCAGTTTTACGAGCGTGTAGGTCACAATCGTGTCGCAGCCAACAGTCCCTGCAATCGTGTCAACCACTGTGCCTGATTCGGTGTAGGCTTCGCCGCCGATAGTCACGACTTCGCCGGGGCAAAATTCGATCGTCGCGGCGCCAACGTTGTAAGGCAGTTTTACGAGCGTATAAGTCACGATCGTGTCGCAGCCGATGGCGCCCGCAATCGTGTCAATCACTGTGCCCGATTCGGTGTAGTCTTCGCCGCCGATGGTCACGACTTCGCCGGGGCAAAACTCGATCGTCTCGGCGCCAACGTTGTAAGGCAGTTTTACGAGTGTGTAAGTCACGATGGTGTCGCAGCCGACGGTGCCCGCAATCGTGTCAATCACTGTGCCCGATTCGGTGTAGTCTTCGCCGCCGATGGTCACAATGTCGCCGGGGCAAAATTCGATCGTCTCGGCGCCAACGTTGTAAGGCAGTTTTACGAGTGTGTAAGTCACGATGGTGTCGCAGCCGACGGTGCCTGCAATTGTGTCAATCACTGTGCCCGATTCGGTGTAGGCTTCGCCGCCGATGGTTACCACGTCGCCGGGGCAAAACTCGATCGTTTCAGCGAGGGTTATTATTGGTGCGATGGTCACCGTGAAAGTGTCGGAAGTGAAACATCCGGCGGCATTTTCAGCATAAAGACTGTAAGTTGTCGTCACACCCGGTTGAATGGTGACTGTCGCGCAAGTGTCGCAATCGAGCCCTGCCGAAGGCGACCAATCGTAAGTATCAAAACCCGGAACGGAAATCGTAAGACTTCCTCCTTGACACAAAGTTGTATCTTTCAACTTGACATCGCCGACCAGACTAAAGGTGAGCAACACCGAGTCACGCTGTTTGTCTCCGCACGCGTCCGTCACCTCCACCCAGTAAACGCCCGCTTCATCGGTCGTGAATGTCGGGTTGGTCGTGCTGTCCTGCCATAGGTAACTGACGAAATCGCCGACGGCTTCAAAGGTCACAGTGCTATCGCCACAGAGAATGACATCGGGACCAAGATCGAGGGTGTCATCGCAAACTGGCACACAATCCACGCAGTAAGTTGAAACCGGGATAGTGGCGTTCGAGCCTGTCGTCGTAGCATTGAAAGAGAAAGCAATAAACTGTGTCACAGGCACCTGTATAGAAATATTTGCCGGGTTTGCAACAGTTTGGGATTGTACGTCCAAAGGATTTATCAACCCGCAATCATCGCTTATTTCGCCTTCGGAAGTGACTTTGAGTAACATGGCGTTTGTCGGAAAATCCCGCGAAGTAGCGGTGACGTACAACACATCATTCACCACTGCCGACTGATGCTGGCCGAGATAAAACGCGTTGCTGTTAGCACCCAGATCGGTATCGCTCACCTGCCTCGACCAAAGCACATCGCCGTTAAAATCCGTTTTGACTATGATTTTTTCCCAAACGCCATTTTGCAAAATCCAGCCGACAATGGCGTAGCCGTCGCTCATTTGCTGAATATCGCTCGCCAAAATTCCCGAGGGAACAAGCGTGTTGAAACGTTTCAGCCACAACACGCTGCCATCGAGCGTTGTTTTTTGGAGGAAAAATGCCGGTGGCGCATCGGGGTCGCTGGATTCGTTGCCATTATGAACGGACAGCAAAGCATCGTCGTGAACAATCAAATCCTGCCCGAAAAGTGTAGCGGAAGCAGCAGGGCCCAAGTGGTTCAATCTTGACCACACGGGATTGCCGGTCGTGAGGTTAATTCTGCTTAAGCCCGAACGCATTTTATCAATCGGGGGTATAGTCTGGAATGTCGGAATATGCCGCCCGATAGTGTACAAGGCTCCATCGTGGATAATCATGCTCGTCCAAACATCCGAAATACCGAAATTGTAACGGTTGGTGAGGCCATTAAGCGGATTGCCGGTATTTCGGTTCAATTCCCAAATTTCGGCGTCGTCTATGTTGACAGAAATTTGAGGGCTGGAAAGCAAAAGGAAGTTACCTCCGGGATTTTTTTCCAAAATGGCGAATGCCTCCGGGCTCTCGAGTCCCAGGAACCGCGACCAGATAAAACTGGCATTTGCGGGGTTGTAGCGAAACGCGTAGGTGCCGAATTCGTCCTCATTTTCGCCTGTGATGGCGCAGCCCACCAGCATTCCTTCGGAATCTTCCACCAGGTCGGTAATATTGGCAGTGGAAGAATTCTGAATCGCAATCACGCGCGACCACAGCACTTCGCCTGCGGGCGTGACCTTCATCAGCAGCGGTTGGGCTTCTCTTTTGCCCGCGATGTAAAAATTGCCATCGGAGGAAGGCAGAAGCACTTCGCCGCGCATGTTCGCGTCGTCGTCGCCATACACTTTGATAAAACTCAACGGGTTGGAGCAGGTATCGGGTATGCTCTGATCGAGCAGCAAAAAATACGTAGCGAGTGTATCGCAGCCCACACTGGCCGGGATAACCAACGCGACTGTGTCAGGCGCGAAGTAGGGATTTCCACCGAGCAACACGGATTCTCCCGGCTTCAACAGGTAATGTTGCGAAATCGTGGGCTGCGGCAGATAGTCGAAAATATAAGTCCTGATCGTATCGCAGCCGCCTGAAGTGGAGGGTATTTCTTCCACGTAAGTGCCTGGCTCGGAAAATGTCATTCCATTGACAACAACCGATTCGCCGGGGCAAAACAGGATGTTCTGCGTTTCGAGTTGCGCACCGATAGCGGCGCCGGGCGGCGTCACTGTCAGGCTAAAATCGCAGAGGTCGCCCGCCCAGCCATCCACCATAAGGTAATAGACTTCGCCGGGCGTCAGGGTGACGTTGATGGTCGGCGAATAAAACTCGCCGCCAGCGAAACCCATGTCGCAGCCAACAGGAGCAGTGGCGTCGCACCCCTGATACAGAGCAACTTGGATTCCGTTGCCAAGCGCACAATTGGAAGGAGTAGCCGAAATAGTAATACTGCTGGCTCCTGCGATGAAGCCAAGCCATTGTTCGTTTTCAAGCGTACCGCAAAAACCGGGTGCGCTGTTGGCGACATAGCCGTCGGTAGAGCCTGTGTAACCCGCGAGATTACAATACAAACAGGCGTCCTCACAAGCATCAGCAGCGGGAGCATCGTCGGCAGGGCAGAGCGGAATAATTATTTGCGCCTGCAAACCGGCGACGACAAAGACAAAAAGGCTGAGAAAGAGCAGATGTTTTACCATGAATTTGGGAAATTAGATTGTGACAAATGGTTGAGTAACAGATGCCTCAAACGTACAAACTGCTTCTTTTAAGAAAGATTAAAAAACGCGATTTGTCGTCTGGAAGTGATTTTAATTTCTTCACTTTTCCTTGTTTTAGCATCGCTTTTCGCTTCATTCCTCTTTCAAATTGCCCAGGCTGTTTTTCAGATAATCGAGGTAATTTCCGAATGCCACTTTGTTCATCCATTTTGTCGTCCAGGCTCCGAGCGGGGCAAGCACAAGCCCGGTCGCCAACATCACCAACAAGAATTTCCAGTTGGAAAAAACTTCCGCCGCAGAGCCTGTTTTTTCCACAAATGCCCACATGAAACCCAACATGGCTGCAAACGGCGTAGTCCAGGCGCCCATCAGATTTTCCTGTCGCAACATTTCGGCCAGGTGGTCGTGATAGAATTGCAAAACCGTCCGCGAGGAGCCCGACATGAGCAAATCCGGCTTTTTCATTTGTAAATAAAAACGCAAAACGAGCCAGAGATTGACCAGCCCAAATAACATCATCGCGCCGAAAATAGCGCGGGACTCCCAGTTGTCGAACCACACAAATACCGTGAGATAGACTGCCAGAAAAAAATAAATAAAGTAGAGTTTCCAGCGGGTACGGGTGCGAATGGTAGCCAACACATTTTGAGCAGTCGGCTGAAAATCAGGCTTTTCCAGCGGTTGCAGCGATTCTGATTGCTCGCTTATTTCTTGCCAAAGTTTATTCAGGTCAGTCATGCTTCGCGGTTGGTTAGGCGGTTTTCCAATGCAGTTTTAATCCTGTGCAGTTTCACGGCCACATGATTTTTCGTCAGGCCGGTGATGTCGGCAATGGCTTCGTTTTCGTAGCCGTCGAGGTGCAGCGTGATGATGGCGCGGTCGGCTTCAGGTAGTTCGCGGATGGCGCGGTAGAGCAGTTCGGCTTGAGGGCTGAGCGATTCGGGCGGGTCGGCGGGAAGTTGCCGCACCCCGTCGAGGTCAGTCGTGACGGGGCGACGCAGGGCCTTGCGGCGAAAGGTCAGGGCCGTATTCAGGGCTACGCGATAAAGCCAGGTGCTGAACGCTGCCTCGCCCCGAAATCTGGGATAGGCTCGCCAGGCCTCGTAGAGCATTTCCTGACGCAGGTCGCGACGGTCTTCCGGGTCATCCACGTACAGGCGGATGATTTTATGCAGGATACCGGCGTGTTTTTGCAGCAATAACTGAAAATCTGGCGGCTTGGCTGCACCCATGAGAGTCAGTTGGTTACGTCCAAAAATTAGTTTGAGTCGAAATTTTCGCTTCAAATTTCTCAAACAATTCAAACCAATTTTACAAAATCGCTTTCACCGTGTAGCCTTGTTTGCGCAACAGGTCAATCAAACCACCCGGCCCCGGCAGGTGGAGCACACCGACAGCGATGAATTGATTGCCCGATTTCAGAATCTCGGGCAGTTTTTCCATCCAGCGTTTGTTGCGGTCGGTTGTGATAAAATCCATGCTACCCCATGAGGGCGTTTCTTTTATCAGTCGTTCGTTTACATTGTACAGCGCTTCGATATTTTGGGCAAAATAGTTAGCCATAATTTCTTTCTGCCCTTCGGCGCTTTTGCCTTTCGTAGCAATCGTCTCTACCAAAATTTCGGCTTGTTTCTGTAGGGTAAAATGGTTGAAAAGGATATCCACTTGCTCCTCGGCGGTCTCGAAGGACCGCACCCTTTTGCCGGTTCGCAAGCCTTCTTCAGTAAAAAACTGATCGAGCGGCTGGCCGGTGTAATTCGCCAATTCGGGAGAGGTCGTGGAAGCAAACACGATTGTGAGCATCAAAGCAATCGCCATCGGTTTCATTTGCTCAAACATGGCTATGTCCCTGCCCATCGTTTCTTGCAATTCAGTTTTAACAAGTTGGTATTCAGCGGAATCGAGCAGATTGGACAGTTTGTCATCGAACATCACCATACCCATTTGAATCTTGATACTGGCTGACGTGTCGAGGATCATCTCCACCACCACGCCGTCGGCTTTTTTGAAGACTTCGAGCGTTTTCGGATTTTCTTTAGCCAGATAACTATCGTTCAAAAGGTGATAAGTGCCGTAGAGATAGGAGGGTTTGGAAAGTCCTTTGCCGGAGATCTCCCACAGGAGTGTGTTTTCGAGTTTTTGCCCGAACATCGGCGCTACGAGGCCGGTCACGAGCAATGCAAATGCAAAGAGGCTGACTAATTTTTTCATTGTTTGAAATTGTTTTGGAAAGTACGTGGCGGGGCGACTTGGGAAAATTACAGACAATACAATTTTTCTTGAGAACAAAAAACACAGGGTTCGTTCATGATGAACGAACCCTGTGTTACCGCTACTGCCAACTGCGACTGCCAACTGCTACTGAACCTCCGGTCGCATTTGCGGAAAAAACAAAACTTCCTGAATCGAACTTTGGCCAGTGAACAGCATCGCCAGCCGGTCAATGCCGAAGCCGATGCCTGCCGTAGGCGGCATCCCGTATTCGAGGGCGCGGAGGAAATCCTCGTCGAGTTCCATCGCTTCTTCGTCGCCGCGTTCTTTGAGGCGAAGTTGTTCTTCAAAACGGGCGCGCTGGTCGAGCGGGTCGTTCAACTCGGAGTAGGCATTGCCGACTTCTTTGCCGTTGACAAACAACTCGAAACGCTCCACGAGGCCGGGTTTCGAGCGGTGTTTTTTCGTAAGCGGCGACATTTCCACCGGGTAATCAATCAGGAAAGTCGGCTGGATGAGATGGCCTTCCACTTTTTCCCCGAAAATCTCGTCAATCAATTTCGCCTTGCCCATCGTCGCGTCTATTTCGATGTGATTCTGACGGCAATAGTTGCGCAATTCCGACTCGTCGGCAGTTTCCACATTCAGGCCTGTGTACTCTTTGATGGCATCGAACATGGTAAGACGGCGGTAAGGCCCGGCGAATTCGAGCGTGTGTTGACCCGATTGAATTTTGGTGCCGCCGTCGTCGCTCAGGGCGCGAGCCACGCGCTCGAACATTTGCTCCGTCACATCCATCAGCCAGTGATAATCCTTGTAGGCGACGTAAAATTCGAGCATCGAAAACTCGGGGTTGTGGGTACGGTCCATGCCTTCGTTGCGGAACATTTTGCCGAGTTCGTATACGCCGTCGAAGCCGGCCACGATAAGCCGTTTGAGATACAACTCATTGGCAATGCGCAAGTAAAGCGGCATATCCAGCGCGTTATGGTGGGTTTTGAACGGCCTCGCTGCCGCCCCGCCGTGAATCGGCTGAAGGATGGGCGTTTCGACTTCGAGCAAGCCAAGTTCGTCCAAAAACGCCCGGATGGTTCGGATGAGTTTGCTGCGTTTGATGAAAATCTGGCGGAATTCGGTATTGACCGTCAGGTCCACGTAGCGCATCCGGTAGCGCTGTTCCGGGTCGGTGAAAGCATCATAAATGTGGCCTTCGGCGTCTTTTTTCACCACCGGCAGGGGCCGCAGGCTTTTGGACAAAAACTTGAGTTTTTGTACATGGACGGAGACTTCGCCTGTTTTCGTTTTGAAGGCAAAACCTTGTATGCCAACATAATCGCCGAGGTCGAGCAGTTTTTTCACGACCTGGTCAAACATGACGGCTTCGCCAGTTTCTGCATCTAAAAAGTCGTCGCGCCGCAGATAAAGTTGGATCCGGCCACTCGAGTCCTGCAAGTTCATAAACATTGCTTTGCCGGCTTCGCGCGCAGCCATAATGCGTCCCGCAAGGGCTACTTCCTGGTAATTCAGGCGGTTTTTTGTGCCGTCTTCTAAAATTTCTTCCTGGTAATTCGCCACGATGTCGCTGGCAAAATCCGTGACTTCGAACATTTCGGCGGGGTAAGGTTCGATGCCAAGTTCGCGGAGTTTTTGAAGGGATTCGCGGCGAAGGAGTTCTTGTTCGGTCATGCTCGATGTTGATTTGTTGAATCGGTGATTTGTTGATTTGAAAAAACTGCGGAGAGGCATCACCGAATCCCCAAATCAACAAATCACCATAAAAACGAGGCGCAAAAGTAGACTTTTGGCAAAAAAATGAAAGCCTCAACCGAATAACGCTTTTTCATAGCGCAACTCTACTTCTTTCCAGTTGATGACATTCCAGAACGCCGTGACGTAATCGGGGCGTTTATTTTGATATTTCAGATAATACGCGTGCTCCCACACGTCGAGGCCAAGAATGGGCGTGCCGACTTGTTTTGTGATGGTGAGCATCAGGGGATTGTCCTGATTGGGCGTGGTAGAAACGAACAGCCCCTTGTCTTTTCCCACGCATAGCCAGGCCCAGCCGGAGCCAAACACGCCTTTGGCGGCATTGTTGAAATCTTCTTTCAGTTTGTCGAAAGAGCCGAACTGCGCGTTGATGGCTGTCGCCAACTGGCCGCCTGGTGCGCCGCCCCCGCCAGCTGGCGGGGTCATGATTTGCCAGAAAAAGGTATGATTCCAGTGACCGCCGGCGTTGTTGCGAATTTTTTTGTCTGCGTCGCTCGTGGTCACCCGCGCGACGATGTCGTCCAGTTCGTAGTCAGCGTACACGGTGTTTTTCACCGCGTCGTTCAGGTTGTTCACGTAGGCCTGGTGGTGGCGGCCGTGGTGAATTTCCATCGTCATTTTGTCAATATGCGGCTCCAGGGCGGCTGTGTCGTAAGTGAGTTTTGGCAACTCGAAAGGTGTGGTGCGGCGAAGTTTGGGTGGAGGTAAAGTGGGCGCGACCGTGCCGGAAGTAGCGGATTTTGCAGCATTTTTGCAGGATTCGAGAAAGGAAGAAGTGGCGGCGGCCACACCCAGCAAGAGACTGGTTTTGAGAAAAGTTCTTTTTTCCATGGAAATAGTATGTTAGTAAGTTGATGTGTCTGATTTTTTGGTCAAACCTACGCGACTAACGTTTGTTTGACAAAGAAAAATAACCTTCATTCGGCCAAATGCCCTGCAATGACTTTTCAAAGCCCTACTTTTGCCTTCATATTTGTCCCGACCGAACACCACGACCATGAACCAGGAACGCCATTTTTCAGAAAAAACGCAACAGGAGCATCCGCCGGAACCCTTGTTGCCCGACCAGGCCAACCCTCAGGGCGAAACCGAAGATGTGCCGGTTGCTGATGAGTTCTACGAACAACAGGAATTCGTAGCCGACCCCAAACAAGGGCAAATCCGACTCGACAAATTCCTCATTGACCGGCTTGCCAACCGTTCGCGCAATAAAGTACAAAACGCCATCCGGGCCGGCTCGGTAAAAGTGGACAACCGCGAGGTAAAGCCCAACTACAAGGTAAAACCCGGCAATGTCGTCACCATCGTGCTGCCCAAATCACTTGAAGACGTTTACGACATAACGGCACAAAATATTCCGCTCGACATTGTGCATGAAGACGAGGATGTGCTGGTCGTGAATAAACCCTTCAAACTCGCCGTCCACCCCGGCGTAGGCATTCCGAACGGCACATTGGTGAACGCCGTCGCCTGGCATTTGCAGGAAGAAATGAAAAAACTGCCCGTCAAGGAAGGCAACGAACCCAACCGCGCCGGCATTGTCCACCGCATTGACAAAGACACGACCGGCCTGATGGTTATCGCCAAAAACGATTACGCGATGACGCACCTGGCGAAACAATTTTATGACCACACCATCGAACGGCGCTATTGGGCGCTCGTGTGGGGCGACATGGAAAGAGACAACGGCACCATCCGGGGGAGCATCGGTCGCAACCCGAACGACCGCCGCTTGTTCATGGTGTTCCCCGACGATGAGGACGGCAAATGGGCCGTGACGCACTGGCGCGTATTGGAGCGGTTTTATTACACCACCCTCATCGAATGTCAGTTGGAAACCGGGCGTACCCACCAAATCCGGGTACACATGAAATCCATCGGTCACACGCTTTTTGGCGACCCGCGCTACGGCGGCAATCAGATTTTGAAAGGCACTTTGTATTCAAAATACAAACAATTCGTCGAAAACTGCCTGTCCACCCTTCCGCGCCAGGCGTTGCACGCCAAAACGCTGGGGTTCACCCACCCGCGCACAGGCGAGTTTGTCCGTTTTGAGTCCGAATTGCCCGAAGATATGCAGCAGGTACTTGAAAAATGGCGGACTTATGTGAATGCGAGGAAAGAACTGCTTTAAAACAACGCTTAAATGCAAGAATCACACCCTGTTATCAAAAATAAATTGCTGGCAGAACTGCTTCGTCCGAAGCGTATCCTGTTCATTGTCAACCCGAAAGCAGGAACCAATCTGCAAAAACATATTCGTGAAAGTGTAGAAAAACACCTGAATCACCGAAAATTCGAGTACGGTTTTCGGTTCACCGAACGCGCCGAACACGCCAAAGAACTGGCATTGGAAGCAGTGACCGAAGGTTACGAAATCGTCGTGGCGGTCGGCGGAGATGGCTCCATCAACGAAGTCGCGTCAGCCCTCATAGGTACAGAAACCGTGCTAGGCATCATCCCTGCGGGTTCGGGCAACGGCCTTGCCATGCACCTCGGTTACGGTCGCGACATTGACGAAGCAGTAAAAAAAATAAACACCGCCGAAGTGCGGCTCATAGACATCGGCCTGATGAACGGTCAGCCCTTTATCAACCTCGCCGGCATCGGCTTCGACGGGCTCGTGTCCAATATGATGAAAGGCAGTAACTGGCGCGGATTTTTACCGTATTTTTTCAAATCGGTAGAAGCCGGGCTAAAGTATACCCCTCGCGAATGCCGCATCGAAACGGACGATAAAGTGCTGACAGAGAAATGCTTCATCATTTCCATCGCCAATGGCCCGATGTGGGGCTACAACTTCCAAATCGCGCCCGACGCCCGGGTGGACGACGGTTTTTTTGAAGTCGTCATCATGAAAGAAGCGCCGCGATGGCAGTATTTCGCAGCGGTGCCCTCCACGTTGAACGGCAAAATTTACGAGGCAGAATTCGTAGAGCACTTCACCACGCGTAAGGTGAAAATCACAGCCGAAGGCAAAAATTACGTCCATCTCGACGGCGAAGGTCTTGTGCTGGAAGGCGATTTGGAGTTTGAAATAAAGCCGAAAGCCTTGAAAATTTTAGTGCCGAAGCAAAACGTGGATGAGAGTTGATAAAAGTTTACGAATCAACTTGATAAACCTTCATCAACATTTATCAACCTTTAAATATGAGCAAAAAAAACACCCTCGGCGGTCTCGTTTTTTCCACTGACCCGAACTTCAAAGCCGAATCGGACGACGAGCCAACGGAAGAACTTCCCGCCGACCGGCAAGTGCTCCGCATCTGGCTCGAACGCGGCAAAGGCGGCAAAGAAGCCACCGTCGTGAAAGGCTACGTCGGCCCTGATGAAAAGTTGGAAGCACTGGCGAAATTGCTGAAAAACAAATGCGCCGCAGGCGGCAACGCCAAAGACGGCGTCATCATCATTCAGGGCGACCATCGCGATAAAGTATTGAAAATCCTGACGGAACAAGGATTCAGAAACGTGAAAAAAGCGGGCGGGTAGACTCTGCGCATAAATTTGACCTTGAACCGTTTATCAAAGAAATACAGCGTGGCTAAAATCCTTTTTTCTTTCTTCTTACTACTGTTTCTCCCCCTGCTTGCCTGCTCGCCGAAAGCAGCCCCGGCCGCTTCGCGCCCCAAGCAACAAAATAAACCCACGCCCCAACGCCCCGCTACGAACCAGCCGATAGACACCATCCGCTGGACATCTCCCGCCAATCCCAAGCCGCCCATCGGGCCAGGTACGGAGCGACCCGGCAAGCCCGCCGGCGGCTTCGGCGACACCTACACTGTCGGCCTGTTGCTGCCATTTTTGACCAATCAGGGCACCGGAAATACCGTGCCCGACAAGAGTACGCTCGCACTCCAGTTTTACGCCGGCGCCAAAATCGCCCTCGAAGAACTCTCCAAAACCGAACAAATCAACCTTGTGGTGGATGTGTACGACACCCAAATCAACGACGCCGATTTCCTGCAACTCATGTCCAACCCGCGTCTTGCCAAAGCCGACGTTTTCATAGGCCCGGTGCGCAACAGCCATGTGGAAGCCTTTGCCAACTGGACGAAGCAAAATCGAAAAATCCTCATCTCGCCCGAAACGCCTACGTCCGAACTGACCGCTCAAAATCCCGATTTTATCCAGATAAACCCCTCGCTCAGAGCGCATTGTGAAACCATCACCCGCTTCGTGCGCGAGCGCCACCGCCCCGATGCCGTCACACTGGTTTGCAAGGAAAAAGAAGCCGACCGCCTGCCGTATTTTCAAAATGCCAACGCAGCGTACCCCGCCGGCGGCGCTTTCACGGAACTCATAGTGCCCGACGCGACAGCCAATTTTGACAAAATTGACCTGAAAAAATACCTGAAACCCGGCCGCACTTCGGTTTTCATTTTGCCCACCTGGGCGAGTCAGGATTTTGTGATGGCTTTTCTGCGAAAATTGAAAGAAACCAAAGGCGCCGCCAAAGTCGAAGTGTACGGAATGCCGCAATGGGAAAATTTTGAAGGCATCGAGCCCGAATATCTTACAAGCCTGAACGTCCACATCAGTTCGGCGTCCTATGTCAATTATACAGCGCAGGAAGTCAAGGATTTTCAGCAAAAATTCTACGAATCTACCGGCACCCTGCCCGACGAAGATGCTTTCAACGGCTACGACGTGACGTTTTTTCTGGGAAAAATGCTCAGCCGCTACGGGCTTTCTTTTCCCGAAAACCTTGACCGCGAAGCCTTTCAAGGGCTGCACGGAGCGTTTCGCTTTTCCAGAATTTTCACTGCCGGCAATCTGGACGACGGTCGCAATCAGCCCGATTATCTGGAAAACACTTTCGTCCACATTTTGAAGTTTGACAAATACGGGTTTGTGCCTGTAGATTAACAAACACAGAGGTACGGAGAGCACAGAGAAAATAAACTCCGTGCCCTCTGTGCCTCTGTGTTCCAGCAACATGAACCCTTCCCGCGAACAAAAACTCCGCTCCGTCATCCGCCAGTCACAACCTGACCTGACGGTGGTGCTGGAAAACATTTTCGACCCGCTGAATATCTCGGCGGTGTTGCGCTCCTGCGATGCGGTTGGCGTGCGCGAAGTCTTCGTGGTGTACACTAAACAGTATCTCGACAAACGCGGCCTCGTGCTGGGGAAAAGAACTTCGGGCGGCACGTTCAAGTGGCTCGACGTGTATTTTTTCGAGGATTTGGAAGAGTGTTTTCGGCGGGTGAAAGAACGATATGGGCGAATTTTGGCAACTTTGCCGCCCGGAGAAAGTGTGCCCTCGCTGTATTCGCTCGACCTTTCAGAGCCGACGGCTTTGCTCTTTGGCAATGAAGATGAAGGAGTTAGCGATGAAGCGCTGGCGCTGGCAGACGGCAGTTTCACCATTCCGCAGTCGGGTTTTGCCGAAAGCCTCAACATCTCGGTCGCCTGCGCGGTGACGCTGTTCGAGGCGAAGCGGCAGCGGGCTGAAAAAGGTTTTTACGACAAAAACCCGCGCCTCACATCAGAAGAACAGGAACAACTTTTCGAGCGCTGGACTTCCATGCTCAAAAGCGACAAAAACCACCGAAAACCCATAGTCATCAGCAAAGACAGCGAGCCGCTTTTACCGGTTTATATTCGGCGGAAAGACGAAATTTCGAGGTCGGAGATTCGGGTGCTGCCGTTGACGAAATTTGATCTTTAAGGTTTATGGAAACCATTTGTCGAGTTTGTGGAATGGAATACGATACGCCGACATGGCAGAGCGCAACCGATGCTACGTTTGATATTTGCAACTGCTGCGGAGTGGAGTTTGGCGTTCAGGATTGCACTTTAGAAGGTGTTAAAGAATATCGTGAAAACTGGCTTCTCAATGGCTATCAATGGTTTTCTCCCGAATTAAAACCCGACAACCGGAACCTCGAAATTCAACTCAAAAATATCCCTGCGTACTGGCATTAACATGAACCTTTCCATCGTCATCCCGCTCAAAAACGAAGTCGAGAGCCTACCCGAACTCGAAGCCTGGATTCGCCGTGTGTGCGAACAGCACCGGTTTTCCTACGAAATCCTCATGGTAGACGATGGCAGCACCGACGGGTCATGGAAAGTCATCGAGAGCCTGAAAGCCGCTAATCCTGCCGTGCGCGGCATCAAATTCCGCCGCAACTACGGCAAGTCCGCCGCGCTGCACACAGGATTTCAAGCCGCTGAAGGAGAAGTCGTTATCACGATGGACGCCGACTTGCAGGACAGCCCGGACGAAATACCCGAACTCTACCGGATGATAAAAGAGGACGGCTTCGACCTCGTGTCGGGCTGGAAAAAAAAGCGCCACGACCCGCTCAGCAAAACCATCCCGACCAAACTTTTCAACGCCGTGACGCGCTGGATGAGCGGGATTTATCTGCATGATTTCAACTGCGGCCTCAAAGCCTATCGCGGCGACGTGGTGAAAGCCATCGAGGTGTATGGTGAGATGCACCGCTACATCCCCGTGCTGGCAAAATGGGCGGGCTTCACAAAAATCGGCGAGAAAGTGGTGGAACACCGCGCCCGGAAATTCGGCTACACCAAATTCGGCGGCTGGGAGCGATTTATCAACGGCCCGCTCGACCTGATGAGCATTTCGTTCGTAGGCAAATTCGGCAAGCGACCGATGCACTTTTTCGGCACGTTGGGCGTGCTGTCGTTTTTTATCGGTTTCGCTATTTTGGTTTATCTGAGCATTGCCAAAACGGTTTTCAAAGAATACGGTATCGCCGACCGGCCACTTTTTTACTTCGGCATTTTAGCCTTAATCATTGGCACTCAATTGTTTCTCACTGGCTTCGTCGGCGAAATGATTAACCGGAATTCGGCCACGCGGAATCATTATTTGATTGAAAAAGAAATTTAAAACAAAAAAATCCCCACTTCGCGACTTATTCGAAGTAGGGATTTTTTATCGGTCAAACTGAAAATCAATTCCTGCGGTCGCGGCGATTCTCTTTTCGGTCGCGTTTATTCTCAGCGCGGTCACGTTTATTTTCAGCCCGGTCGCGTTTGTCTTCCGCTTTATCGCGTTTGTCTTCCCGTGCATCACGCACATCTTCACGAGCGTCGCGGCGGTCTTCCGCTTTGTCGCGACGGCCTCCATCATGCTGCGCGTCGCGCACATCTTCGCGGGCATCGCGGCGGTCTTCCCGGCGGTCAGCGCGATTCTCGGCGCGGTCTACTTTGTTCTCGGCACGGTCGCGGCGGTTTTCAGCACGGTCGGCTTTGTTTTCGGCTTTGTCAATTTTGTCTTCGGCTTTGTCCACAGCCGGGGGCTGTTGAGCAAACAAAGAAGTAGAAAACGCGAGTGCAAAAAGGCAGCAGAACAGAACGATTGTCTTTTTCATAAAAGTTTGAGTTTTGATTTTGGTGAAAAGATGCGACTTCGACTTCGGGAAATGGCGAGCGTTTAAAAGCGTCTGAGATTTTAACGTTTTACTCACTTTTTAGCCTCGATTCAATCCACAAACAGCACAAGACCCTTCAAATAGGAGCCTTCCGGGTGAAACAAACTCACCGGATGGTCGGCGCCCTGCGTGAGGTGATGCAGCACCCGAATGGGTCGGCCTACCTCCATCGCCGCCGCTGCTATGGTGTGGTAAAATAACTCTCTGTCAACGACTTGCGAGCAGGAAAAGGTGAACAAAATCCCGCCCGGCGCCACTTTTTTGATGGCTTCCACATTGAGTCGTTTGTAGCCTTGTACGGCGTTGTGGCGTTTTTCAAGACTTTTGGCATAGGCAGGAGGGTCAATTACCATGACCTCGTATTGACGTTCCGTATTTTTCAAAAAACGCAGAACATCCTCGGTGAAGCCCTCGTGTTGGCCTGAAAATGGCGCATTCAGCGCAGCGTTTTCGGTGGTCAATTCCATCGCTTTGGCTGAAATATCCACCGAATGAACGAGCGTCGCGCCCGCTTTCAAGGCGTAGCAGGAAAAGCCGCCGGTGTAGCAAAAAGCGTTTAAAACTGTTTTGCCGACGGCGAATTTTGCCAGCAACTGGCGATTGTCGCGCTGGTCGAGAAAGAAGCCGGTTTTTTGCCCCGTCTCCCAGTCCACTTTGAATTTTACGCCGTTTTCTTCAATTATTGTCATTCCCGATAGGGAATCTGGTGCCGAAAAAAGGTATTCATTCGCTTGATTTTCAGCGTATTTCGGCGGCAGCGTGTCGGCGCTTTTGTCATACACGGCTTCTAATTTTTCTCCAAAAACTTTTTTCAAAGCCGCTGCAATCAGGTCGCGCTGGCGGTGCATCCCGATGCTGTGGCACTGCACGACGGCTGTTTTCCCGTAAATGTCAACGATGAGGCCGGAAAGCCCGTCGCCTTCGCCGTGGACGAGGCGAAAAGTTGAAGAATCGCCCAAAGCCAATTTCCTGACTTGCAGCGCGTTCTGTAATTTTTCCGTCCAAAAATCTTCGCTCGCCAAGTCCGCCGGCCCGAAACTCAAGAGCCGCACGGCGATGCTGCCGTGATGAAAATGCCCGACGCCGAGCAGTTCGCCGCGCTTGCTGAATACCTCGACGATGGCGCCGTCCGCAGGATGGCCTTCGACACGGGCGATTGCGCCGGAAAACACCCAGGGATGGAAGCGCAGGACGGGGACTTCTTTGCCGGGCTTGAGAAAAACTTTTATCATTTGAATTTGAAAATGGGGCGCAAATTCGGTTTTTTGCCAGACAAAAAACCTTTCGAGTCGGAAAGAAGACTTGCCCCGTTCGGGTTGGGGTCTATTTTTGCCGGATGAAAAATATACTCCTTGCGCTCGTTTTCTGCATTCCCCTCGCCCAAAATCTTGCCGCCCAAACGACGAATGCCAGCAATTACAACAACTGGTTCACTTATTTCGCCCAGTATAAATTCGGCCCGCGCTGGGCGATGCACCTCGACGCTCAGTTCCGCGCCGACGACAAAGTGCAGCGCATCAACCAGTCGCTCTTGCGCTCGGGCGTGCAGTATTTTTTCCGGCCGGATTTGAACGTCACGCTCGGCTATGCCTACATCAATACATACAGCGTGGGGGCTTCCGGGTATTTCACCGAACACCGGATTTGGGAGCAACTGATTTACAATCAGAATTTTGGAAAAACGGGCATGACGCACCGCCTGCGGCTCGAACAACGTTTTGTAGAAAATCTCGCTTCCGAATCGGGCGAATATTTCAAAGGCCACCGGCTGCGTTATTTCAACCGTACGATTTTTACTTTGGGCAAAAAACAGCCTCCGAAAGCGGCGCCGTATTTGGCTTTGCAGAATGAGGTGTTTATCAATTTCGCTTCGGACGATATCAACAAGAATTTTTTTGACCAAAATCGCCTGCTTGTCGCGGTCGGCATTTTGCACCAAAAACACACCCGCCTCGAAATCGGTTACATGAACCAGTTTATCAACCCCGCTTCGGGGGGAAATGTGACGAACCACATTCTGCATTTTTCGGTGTTGCAGGTGCTCGACTTCGGTGAGGACTTGTGAAAGTAACCGAAGTGAACGCAAAAAACCTACATTTGCGCCTGTAAATCAGTCATGTTTACCGACAACTTCCCATTTTACAAACAACTCGACGCCTCCGATTGTGGCGCCACCTGCCTGCGAATAATCGCGCGGCACTACGGGCGACACTATTCGCTCGAGTATTTGCGCGACCTCTCATACCTCGATCGCGAGGGGGTGTCGCTGATGGGAATTTCGGATGCGGCGGAAAAAATCGGTTTCCGGACGCTGGGCGCCAAGGCGGGATTCGGGCGTTTGCAAGAGAATATTCCCCTGCCCTGTGTGGCACACTGGAAGCAAAATCACTTCCTGGTCGTGTATCGCATCGCCAATGGGACGGTGTACGTGGCCGACCCTGCTGTCGGGAAAATTCAACTCACGGAGCAGGAATTTCTCGACGGCTGGATTAGCGACGTGGTGAACACCGAGCCGCAGGGTATTTTGTTATTGCTGGAAACGACACCCGATTTTTTCAATCGCGAGGGCGAAAAAACCAACCGTTCGAGCCTCGCTTTTTTGTGGAGTTACCTCTCCCAGCACCAAAAACTGATTCGCCAACTTTTTTTCGGACTCTTGCTGGGAAGCCTCATCCAGTTGGTTTTTCCCTTCCTGATGCAGGCTTTGGTGGACAAAGGTGTCCAACTCGAAGACCTTAGTTTCGTCTATCTCATCCTCGCCGCACAGGGGATGTTGTTTGTGAGTCAGGTAGCGGTGGAGTTTATTCGCGGCTGGATTTTGCTGCACATCGGCACGCGGGTCAACATCAATTTGATCTCCGATTTTCTGATCAAATTGATGCGTTTGCCTATGTCGTTTTTCGATTCCAAAATGACGGGCGACCTCTTGCAACGCATTTACGACAACGAGCGGGTGGAGCGTTTTCTTACCTCGTCGTCGCTGGTTACGTTGTTTTCGATAGTGAGTTTGCTCGTGTTCGGCACTGTGCTTGCATTTTATTATCCGCCCATTTTCTTCGTCTTTTTCTTTGGCGCACTGCTCTATTTCGGCTGGATTTTTCTTTTTCTCCAACGCCGTCGCGCCCTCGATTACCGGCGTTTCGAGCAAATGGCAGAAAACCAAAACACGCTCATCCAAATGGTGAATGGCATGCAGGAAATCAAACTGCACAACGCCGAACGCCAAAAACGCTGGGCCTGGGAGCGCATTCAGGCGCGGCTGTTCCGGGTCAACGTGCAGTACCTCGCCACCGACCAGTTCCAGCGCGCAGGCGCCGCTTTTATCAATGAAGGGAAAAATATTATCATTTCGTTCATGGCGGCGCGGGCGGTCATCAACGATGACATGACGCTCGGCATGATGCTCGCCGTGCAGTATATCATCGGTCACATGAATGCTCCGCTGGAATCACTCGTGCAGTTTATCCTCGCCGCGCAAGAGGCTAAAATCAGTCTCGAACGCATGAATGAAATCCATTCACGCCCTGACGAAGAACCTGCGGACAACCCCAAAGTGACCGTTTTGCCCGCCAACGGCGACCTTTTTTTGCAAAATGCTTCTTTCCGCTATGGCGGCCCGCACGACCCCTGGGTGTTGAAAAACATTAATTTGCATATTCGGGAGGGAAAAACGACCGCCGTAGTAGGCACCAGCGGCAGCGGCAAAACGACCCTGATGAAATTGTTGCTCAATTTCTACCCGCCCACCGAAGGGTATGTGCGCCTCGGCGACCTCAATCTCGCTAACATCAACCACCAACTTTGGCGCGACCGTTGCGGCGTGGTGATGCAGGACGGGTTTATTTTTTCAGATACGATTGCCAAAAACATCGCGCTCGGCGAGGAACATATTGACCGTCGCCGACTGCTCTACGCCGCCAAAGCCGCCAATATTCAAACTTTCGTGGAAGGGCTTCCGCTCGGTTACAACACTAAAGTCGGGCAGGACGGAGCCGGCCTCAGCCAGGGGCAAAAACAGCGCCTGCTCATCGCCCGCGCCATTTACAAAGACCCGCAATACATCTTTTTCGACGAGGCGACCAACGCCCTCGATGCCTTCAACGAGCGGGTCATCATGCACAATCTGGAACACGCTTTCCGCAACAAAACGGTTTTTATCATTGCCCACCGCCTCAGTACCGTGCGCAACGCCGACAACATCATCGTACTGGAAAAAGGTGAAATCGTGGAGCAAGGCACGCACGTGGAATTGACCGAACGGCGCGGCGCTTACTTCCATTTGGTAAAAGAACAGTTGGAATTGGGGGCGTGAAAACTGACTACGCCACCCTTTCTCCTTTCATTTGCGACACCGTATTTGACACAAAATCCTGGCTTTCAGGGTCGAAACGTGACAGCGTTTCGTCGCGGCCAAGCAGATAAGCAAGGGTGTGGACGCCCGGCGGCGCGTAGGTCAGGACAAGATCGGCGAACACATTGTAGGCGCCCCGGCCTTTGGCGCCACCTAATTCTTTGTAGGAAGTAGCCGCATGCGGCGTGCAATCAATCAATTTTCCTTGATGGTTGAGATAACTCTTTCCCGCGATGACCTGGCAGCCTGCGGAAAAATTGTAACTGCCGATACCCGACCAGTGGATGTTGATGGTCGTATTCGGCGAAGGGTCGAGGCCTTTCAGCACATCTTCTTCGGTGAGGGCGCGATCGCGATTTTTATCCCGAAATACAAGTACACCCGACGAGGCGGGTCGCAACGCACGATAAACGGTGGCTTCATCGCCTACTTTGTGCCATCCGAACTGGTATTGATGCTGACTTTCAACTAAAAAAGGGATGTCGGCGCGTTCGGCGAGGTCGGGATTGGGATCGGTGGAGCCCCAGAATTTGAAGACCATACCTTTTATAAGAAGGACAAACAAATCGTCGTTGCGGCGTTTCTGATCGCCGCTTGTTTCGTTGGCGCGAATACCTATCAGGTGAATCGTATCAGGCGAAGTATCCCAGTCGCTGACTTTCCGGGTATCAGTCGGCCGGTTATACTGCTCGATGTGCGCTACAATCGGGTTCGGATTTTGCAAATAAAATTCCTTGGCGCGTGCAATCAAACCCAGCCAGCGGTTGAATTCGGGTGAAGGATTTTGCGCGCCCGAACGGCCCCATTCGCTCACAAAAGCATCGCTGCCGGTTCGCTCGCGTTTCCATTTTTCGATGATTACCAACGTTTTAGGCCCTACCGAACCATCGGGCGCGCCGATGTCAGCATTTCCTTCGATGGTTCGGACATATTCCTGAAAAAGACGGACAGCAGCCTGAGTAGCATAACCAAATACGCCGTCGCAGTTGGCTTTTGGCATAAAACCCGCGTCTTTCAGAAACTGCTGCAAATCGCGCACGCCGGTACCGGGCGTCTCCCGAAAGTCGCGCCAGACGCTGTTACCTTCGTCGCGAAACTGAAGTTTCTTTTTAAGATTTTCGGATAAACTCGCGTGGTAAAGCGCGAAAAAGTTTGATTTATCGGCGGGCAAAGCGCCGCTGTCGTAAGAACCCAGGCTAAAAGAACTCATGGCGATGTTGTCTAAATTTGGTTACCGTTTGGGCAAAAATAACAAGACAATTTGAAAAGAAAGCAGCGTTTATCTTTGCACTATGAAAAACGGCATCAACCCGATAGAAGAACCCAGTTACGTCGAACTCCGCTCTGAAGACGTGCAGGAAATCCTCGGCACCCCACCCCACTGGCTGGTGCGTTGGGGCACGGCCATTGTGCTGGTCGGCTTCGGGTTGATGTTGTGCGCTGCGTGGTTCATCCGTTACCCCGACGTAGTAGAGGGGAAAGTGGTCATCACCACCGTCATTCCGCCGGTAGATGTAGTGGCTCGCGCCAGCGGGCGAGTCAGGCTACTTGTTCCCGACAAAAAACTCGTGCAGGAGAACGAATTACTCGCAGTTTTGCAAAGCACTGCCGACTACAACGACGTGCTCAATCTCGATATGGCCGTAGATGCCTGGCAGCGTTCCGACCTCGATTCGCTCAAATCGGTAACACCGGAACGCAACCTCACGCTGGGCGATATTCAGGCGGATTATGTTGACTTTGTACAAAATCTGGAAAATTTTCAATTGGGGAAAAGCAGCAAAAGCTCCGCCACAACGTCCAATATCAACTCCATTAAACAACAAATTGTCCAACTGGAACAAAGCATCGCTTACGAGGAACGCGGACTAAAACGGGTAAACGACCAGTTAAAAATCGCCGAAGAACTGTACGAAAAGCAGAAAGAACTTTACGAACAAGGCATCACCTCGCGGGTGGATTTTGAAGAAGAACGCACGAAACTCGCCAACCTCGAACGCCAGCGCGACGTGTACGAAGACAACGTCCTGCGCAAACGAAGTGAAATCATTAACCTCCGAAAAGGTATCACCGAACAGTCCATCAGCCAGACTGAAAACACGTCGGGAACATCCTCGCGTCTGCTCGGCAGTCTCAATACTCTTCGCAGCAGCATCAATAAATGGAAACAAACCTACCTCGTCACTTCCCCCATCGTTGGGAGAGTATCGCTTGCGGCAACCGAAAAAAAGTTCATGAAAGAGGGAGAGCCCATCCTGACCATCGTGCCTCAACAAAGCAAAGCCATCGTGGGGCGCGTCATGCTTCCGGTGGAGGTCAGCGGCAAAGTGAAAAAAGAACAGCGCGTCATCATAAAATTGGACAGCTATCCTTACCAGGAATATGGCGTGATGAGAGGTTTCGTGCTCGACAAATCACTGGTGCCGCGTGACAACCAATACGTCGTCACAGTATCCGTGCCCACCAACGAAAACAACAACCTGAAAACGAGCTACGACCGGGAAATCACCTTCGAACAGCAACTGCAAGGCAAAGTCGAAATTATCACCGAAGAGAAAGGATTCATCGCCCGCATCACAGAGCATATTTTTAGTGTTCGTTAACACAACTTACACATTATCAACAACTAATTCCTCGCTCCAAGCCTCGAAAACCACCCTGTTTTGCCGCTTTCAGGAAGGGTTCACTTTATTTTGGACATCGTTAACAGCGAAAGTATTTTCGAGGAAAATACCCCCAACTACTTTTGTCCCAACAATTCCGACGACAAACTCTATTCTTCATCAAAAACGGTATTTTCCGATGAAACAAGTATTCTCCATTCTCGCTTTCGTTCTGGTTGGTGCATTTGCTGCCACTGCTCAAACTTCCGGTGCTGTCATGACTTTCGACGTCACTACTGTTGACTACGGCACAGTTGAAAAAGGCGCCGATCCGATTCGCAAATTCAAATTCACCAACACCGGCAACGAGCCGCTCATCATCAAAACCGCCAAAGGTTCCTGCGGCTGCACCGTTCCGACTTACCCGAAAGAGCCCATTATGCCCGGCGAAAGCAACGTCATCGAAGTGCGCTACGACACCCAGCGCGTAGGCCCTTTTACCAAAACGGTGACGCTCACTACCAACGAAGCGAAAGATACCCACACCCTCACCATCAAAGGTGAAGTGAAAGGTGCTCCGACTCAGGAAAGCGTACCGGCCAGCACCGACGGTATCAAAGGATAAAATTTGACTGATTGATTTTTGGTTTGACGATACGAAGCCTGGCCGGTGCAATACTGGTCAGGCTTTTTTTCAAAAAAATTCTTTCGCGACTGCAACCTAAACAATGCGCTGTTTGTCTATGGAAACAGGCTTTTTCGTCGGATAATAAGTCGCTTTTAAAGAAATTCAGTTACTTTCGTATCGTCTTAAAACTACGAGACCATGAAACGAAAATCTCTACCTAAATCTTTCTTCCTGATTGCTGTCGTCTTTAGCCTCACAGCGTTCGTTTTTGTAAATGTGCATGCCAATCTTACTATCCCTCAGCAGCTATGCACACAGACAAAAATGGAACAAGCGCAAATCAAAGAGTGTGAAGATACCGACGCGCAGGAAATGAAAATTCCTGATGTAACTGTGCTGGGTCGTTTACTCGAACTCGCTCAGAAATTCCTTCCGGTCGCCAATTGATTAAATTTTGTCTCAAATAATTTGGAGGCCGGCTCGAATATGCTCGAGCCGGCCTCTGTTTTTTGTATTTTTAATAGCCAAATCCCAGTTTTTTAAACCTTGTTCCGGTCAGCCAACCTATCGCCGCGCCAAGCAAAGCCCCGCAAATGACATCGCCGGGATAATGGACACCCACGTATACTTGCGAAAAAGCAATCGCCGCCGCCCAAACCAACGCTGCTGGTCGTATCCAGCGCGCCAAATGACCAAAAACGCCAATCAGGAAAACTGCTGCCGCAAAATGATTGGCCGCATGGGAGGAGGTGAAACTATAGCCGGAGCCGCAAGATGCACGCAGCGTAACCGTTTCTGCCAAAACCGGATCGTTACAGGGACGCAGCCGCTGCACATTTTTCTTGATCAAAGTACTGCTCGTAAAATCGGCCAAGCCGACTGCCACGACCAACCCGAGTACGACCATCCAACCCTTTTTCCCAAAATTCAGCCACGAAAACGCCGCGACAAAAAGGTATAACGGCGCCCAAAACCATCTTTCCCGAAAAAAAGGCAACACAGCATCGAAAAGCGGATTGCTCAATCCTCCATTGACAAAATGAAAGGCGGCAGCGTCCAAAGATTGCAAAGTCTCTATCCAGGTCATGTCTTGAGTGTTTTTTGCGCTATGATAATCAAACGTTTGGAATGCCGGACATCGAAGTCGCTCAAATCATAGCCGCCGTGGAGTCGGACTATTTTCATCCCGGCAGTAGCAAAAAGCGACTGAAAATCGGCCAGCGTGAACAATCGCACCCGTTCCCGAAAAGAAAAAGGTTGGCCTTCCGCTAAAAATTCTACGGTTTTAAAAACATACCCGTCGCGAATATTTCGCTTCAAATGAAATTCGATACCGTCCACGATTTTGATATCCGAGCGAACAAGATTTTCCGCGACCCACACCGAATTAAAGTAATCGAGCAAAAACAACCCTCCGGGCTTAAGCCCTTTTTGCACATTCTTCAGCGTCAGCAAATGATCCCGGTCGGTTTTAAAATAGCCGAAACTGGTGAACAGGTTCATCACAGCGTCGAAATAATTGACTCTGAAAGGCAGCCGCATGTCGTGCTGGTAAAACGCCAACCGTTCGTGCTCAAATTGTCGGGCAAACGCGATACTACTGGAAGAAATATCGAGCCCCGTCACGTCGAAGCCTTTTTCTGAAAGATAACGGCTGTGCCTGCCTTTGCCGCAGGCAAGGTCGAGCATTCGTACGCCGGCGGGCAAATCGAGCGCTTTGAGCAAGTTGTCGAGGGTATTTTGCGCCTCTTTTTCATCGCGATTTTTATAAAGCGTATGGTAGTAGGGCGAGTCGAACCAGCGTTCGAACCATTCCTTTTTCATCGAAAGTTGATTTGTGGCAGAAAAGTAAAAAAGGGTGTTTTGCTACAAAAAACAGCCCGGTCAAAACGGACCGGGCTGTCGGGACTTTATCATCTAAAAATTAAAAGATTGCATTTTCTAAACGGTTGCCAGTTCTTTCTCCTGCACCAAATCCATCACCCCCGAATTGGCGCAATGTTGCAGCCAGCCATACTCGTCCGGTTCGAGGCCCATGCGGAGGCGATTGATAAACTTTTTGAGCCGGGTGCCGACGGGGCGATTTTTCTCATCCACTTCTGAAAGGGTCATTTTACGGTCGCGCCAGGTGATGTCGCTCACGTGGCTCACTACGGCTGCCGTGCCGGCGCCAAAACATTCCTGCAAAGTGCCGCGCCAGTAAGCGTCAGCGATTTCGGCGATACTGAGCAGGCGATCTTCCACCGTGTAGCCCCAGTCTTTCAGCAAAGTGGTGAACGAGTCGCGCGTAACGCCGCGCAGAATGGTGCCGGTAGTCGCTGGCGTGATGACTTTGCCGTCCATGACGAAAAAGAGGTTCATTGTGCCCACTTCTTGCACGTATTTTTTCTCCACTGCGTCCATCCACATTACCTGGTCGTAGCCGGCTTTTTTGGCGCGCTGGGCCGGGAGGAGGGATGCGCCGTAGTTGCCGGCGCATTTGGCTTCACCCACGCCGCCTTGTGCAGCGCGTGTGAACACTTCCTCAACCCACAGTTTAACGGGCTTTGGATAATAAGGGCCTACAGGCCCGGTAAAAATGAGAAAACGGTATTTTTCAGATGCGTGTACGCCGAAATATTCGTCCGTCGCGAACATCAGCGGGCGGATGTAAAGCGCATGGTCTTCAGCCTCCGGTATCCAATCCTTGTCAAGTTCGACCAGCATTTTCAACCCTTGCATAAAAAGGTCTTCCGGCAGGTTCGGCATGCACATGCGCTCGGCAGAAACGTTCAGGCGGCGGGCGTGCATGTCGGCGCGGAAGAGTACGGGCGTACCGTTGATCTTGGTGGCTTTCATGCCTTCGAAGATACTTTGTCCGTAATGGAGTGCCAGGTTGGAAGGCGCGATGTCGAGGTTGCGATAAGGCTCGATGCGTGGATTAACCCATTTTTCACCGTCATAATCAACGATGAACATGTGGTCGGAAATCACTTTCCCGAACGGAATGTTGGAAAAATCAACCGCGTGAATCTTTGAGCGGTTTGCCGGGGTCACTGTGATTGGATACTTTACAGACATGGTGAGGGAAATTGACAAGGGTGAAAACCTTTGATTGGACAGCACAAAGTTAGGTACCTTTGCAAGAGAAAAACAAATTTTATTTTTAAAACCCGAAACAAAAACAGGCTTTGGCAAAATTTTTATTTCCAAACATCTATTTAGTTTGGCAAAAATACTTTTATTAACTTTGCGCAAACGAAATGAGAAGTCTTGTTTTTTCCCAATTTTGCAAAAGAAAAACACGTCGTGCGGCCTGAAGTCCAAAGGCTAAAGTCCAACATTCACCGCTTATGTTTTCTCCTGACGAACTGATTTTTGAAGCGCCCGAACTCACTGCTTCCGAATTTTCGAGCGGAAATTTTGCGCGTCGCGTGTGGGTACTGACGTTGGCAGAGCCTTCCTCCTCCATGACGAATCGCGATTTCCTGGCAAAAGTACTCGCCGCCGCCAACCTGAATTTGGAGAAAGATACGCTACTCGCTGAAATCCCTGCATCACAGCCCCTCAAATTTTCGACGGACTTGAAACACAAATCACCCGAACAGGTTCTGATTTTCGGACTTTCGCCTGCACAGTTGGGGCTTAACCTGGAAATTTCGCTTTACAAACCGGTCGAATTTTACGGCGTCACCTGGCTTTTTGCCGATGCCTTGTCGGTGCTGGAACCTGACAAAACCCGAAAAGGGCAACTTTGGACAGCACTAAAACAGATTTTTCTTTAAAAAAATGAGTGAATGCGTGAATGCGCGATTGGGTGGGTTTTACTTCTTTTGCCCCTCGATAATTCATTCACCCAATCACTCAATCACGCATTTAGACAATGAAAGCCTACGTTTTTCCCGGTCAGGGAGCGCAATTCGAGGGCATGGGCAAGGAACTTTACGAATCGAACGCCCAGGCCAGAGACCTTTTCGAGCAAGCCAACACGATTCTCGGTTGGCGCATCACGGACGTGATGTTCGAGGGCACGAAAGAGGATTTGACGCAAACAAAAGTGACACAACCGGCAGTGTTTCTGGAGAGCATCGTGCGGGCGAAAATCGCAGGCGCTGCCTTCCAGCCCGACGCCGTGGCCGGCCACTCGTTAGGCGAATTCACCGCATTGGCCGCAGCAGGAGCGTTGTCGTTTGACGACGCTTTGCGACTCGTGAGCCAGCGCGCTTTTGCCATGCAAAAAGCCTGCGAACTGGTGGACAGCACGATGGCCGCCGTGCTCGGCATGGAAGATGCCGACGTGGAGCGCGTGGTTAATGCTATTGAAAATGAAGTCGTTGTGGCGGCCAACTACAACTCGCCTGGTCAGTTGGTCATCTCCGGCTCGCGCAAAGGCATCGAATTAGCCGTCGCCAAATTGACAGAGGCTGGCGCCAAACGGGTGGTCGTTTTGCAAGTAGGCGGGGCATTTCACTCGCCTTTGATGAAACCTGCACAGGACGAATTGGAACAGGCCATCAACGCCGCGCATTTTTCAAAACCGATTTGCCCAGTCTATCAAAACGTTCACGCCCAACCAGTAACCGACCCGGAAGAAATCCGCAAAAACCTCGTAGCACAACTGACCGCTCCCGTCCGCTGGACGCAGACGATTGAAAATATGGTTGCCAATGGCATCACTGAATTTGTGGAAGTAGGCGCCGGTGCGGTATTACGCGGATTGATTCGAAAAATCAACAAAGACGTGGCGACGGAGGCGTTGTAAAAAACGAGGCGTGCCAAAATTCTTTTTCGGCCTCTTGCATCGAACACATCTGCCCCCTACTTTCGTCCCTGACGAACTAAAATTTCCCCAACATGGCAGCAAAATCGTTGATAAAAAGCGGCCACGTCCTTCTGGCTGAGCCATTTATGCAGGACCCTTATTTCCGGCGGGCGGTTGTTTTGCTCTGCGAGCACCACGACGAAGGCAGCATCGGTTTTATCCTGAACAAAAGTATTGACATGCGCGTGAATGACCTGATAAGCGATTTCCCGCACTTTGAAAGCGAAGTTTTTTACGGCGGGCCAGTGCAAACCGACACGCTTCACTACGTCCACAACATCGGCGATTTGCTGGATGAAAGTGTAAAAGTGGCCGAAGGTGTGTGGTGGGGCGGCGATTTTGAAAAACTTAAATTCCTGATAAACAGCGGCTTGGTCGAGCCGGCCAACATCCGTTTTTTTGTTGGCTACTCCGGATGGTCGGGCGGCCAATTGGACGAAGAAATGGAATACGGCTCGTGGATGGTGGCGCCGATGGACGCGAACTACGTTTTCAAAAGCAAACCGACCCAACTGTGGAGCCAGGTCATGTACAACAAAGGCGACCTCTACGAAATCATCGCCGACATGCCCGACATGGTCAGTTGGAATTAAAATCTCGACAAAATAATCGTCTCGAACGGCTGGATTTCAATCCGGCCGTTTTTTGTTTGGGCCATTTTCGCCCGGGAATTCAGGTTGCAAAAGGCCGAATATGGCACGCCTTCGTTTTCAAAATCAATTTTAAAAACGTCTTTTTCCAGTTCCGAAACCCTCGAAATCCGGCTGCCGTGCCATTCGAGCACCGCTTCGAGTTCGGCCATTTGTTCGGGTGAATATTTGCCCAAATCATCGGAAGTAAAAAGCAAACTTCCCAATAGGGTATTGATTGTCAATACGGTTTGCTGTTGAGTTGGGGAGAGCCGTTGGTTTTCATTTCTCAAAATGAAAACGTCGGGGTCGTTGCGAAAAGCCCGGCCATCGAGTTGCCAGCGCCCCAGCGTGGAGCGCAAAGAAGCCAGCGTACTCACCCGCTCGCGAAAACGCAAAAACGCCAGCAACCGGTGTTCCCAGTTTATGTGAATATCACCCCCGATGCGACAATAGTCGGCCAAACCGAAAGCCGAACCGAGCGGCACCCCGCAAGCCAGTATTTTTTTCGGGCCTGCCAATTGTCGCAAAAACTCCATCGCGTCGTGCATCACCTGGCCGCGCGTCTTGCCCGGCGGCGGCGCGAGACACACGGCGAACAGGAAATCAAGTTTCAGCAAATCGAACCCCCACCTGTCCAAAACGGCATGAAAAACGCCGCCCAAGTAGTTGCGAACCTCATTATTGTAAAAATCCAGCGCGTGATACCAGCCGTCCCACATCGGGTTCCAGCCGACTTTCAACGGCTGACCTTTCGCATCTTTTAGCAGCCAGTCAGGATGTTTTTTTGCCAATTCTGAATCTTTCGCGGCTATAAAAGGCGCAAGCCAAAGACCGGGCGACAAACCTTTTTCTCTGATTTTTTGCGCCACAAAACCCATCCCGTTCGGGAATGTTTTTTTCACTGAAAGCCAGTCCCCGATGCAGGTTTGCCAGCCGTCGTCAATTTGGAAAAACGAAAAAGACAAACCGCTATTCGACACGTTTTCAAGGTTTTGTAAAATAATTTCCTCCGAAATACGGGTAAAATGATGATACCAACTCGTCCATCCTAACGCTGGCGGGACAGCAGGTTGGGGTGTCCCAAGTGCCTGAAAATAGCGGTCAAAAACATCGGATTCGCTCCCCTCCCCTACCCAAAAATCCAGCGCCGGAAACGAGTGCGCGAGTTGCAGCCCGTCCATGTCTTTTCTGACCGTCAGGATGCCATTCGGCTGGTCGTAAAGAAAAAGCGTGAAGCCCGTCGTCTCGTTCAGCGAACCCAGAAACAGGGTTTTATCGCCCTCTTTTGCAAAAAAAGTGTAGGTCCACGAATGCAGATAGCCGCGCCCGTGCGGAATGCCCGCGATGTGCTCGTCGCCGTACAGCCCCATGTGTTTTTTGGCAAAAAAACGCAGTCGCGGAATCGCTTCGACAAGGCCGTACAAACAACTTTCGCTCCATGACTGAAAGCCGTTGGCGAAGAAGCGCGTATGCGTCGGCATTTGCACATCAAACTGAATTTCAAGCCGTTGAATCGTCACATCCTGCTTGGGATGCAAAAAAACCGACCAGCGTTCACCGCCATTTTCAGGTTGATTTTGAAAATCAACATAGATTTCATCGAACGAATTGGCGCGCTCCGGCAAGAGCGTGTACGTTTTGTTGTCAACCTGAAGGATGGCTTGGCGGAAGTGCATAAACCGGCATTTTTCGGCGTAAATCTATGCGGCTTCTGCCATTTTCACGGGGTTAAAAATACCTTTGCCGCATGTCTCAACCTGGTTTGACAAAACTTCACCCACTGCTCGTTCGCGCCGTCGCGCAGGCGTTGCGCAGCATTTTTCAGGAAAATCGCTACGCCGACAAGGTCATCGAACACACGCTGAAACAAAATCCCAAAGCCGGTAGCCGTGACCGGGCTTTTATCGCCGAGACAACTTACGAAACCGTTCGGCATTACCGGTTTTATTGTGAAGTTTTAGGGAAAACACCTCGCTCTGAGGCTGATTTTTGGGAAATCATTGGCGTTCATTTTGTAAAAAACGGAATTCCGCTGCCCGATTGGCGAGAGTTTAAGTCGCTGAAAACAAGCGATTTAAGGGAAAAAATGCAGCAACTTTCGCAAGTCCGCAAGTTTCGGGAAAGCATCCCCGACTGGCTCGACGAACTCGGCAGCCACGAACTCGGCGACCTCTGGGACGAAACGCTCGCCGCGCTCAATCGCCCCGCCCAGGTTGTCCTTCGCGCCAATCGCCTGAAAACCGACCGCGCCGCTTTGCAAAAAACATTGCTGGCGCAAGGCATCGAAACGCAGCCCGTCGGCGACGAAGATGCCCTCCTGCTCAGTCGCCGCCAAAACGTCTTTCAAACCCAAGCCTTCAAAGACGGGCTGTTCGAGGTGCAAGATTTTAGCAGTCAGCAAGTTGCGCCTTTTCTTTCGCCCGAACCCGGTACGCGCGTCGTGGATGCCTGCGCCGGCGGAGGCGGCAAAACGCTCCACCTTGCCGCGCTCATGCAAAATCGCGGCGGCCTCATCGCGCTCGATACGCTCGCCTGGAAATTGGACGAACTGCGGCTGCGCGCCCGCCGCGCCGGCGTTTTCAACATCGAAACCCGCCCTATCGAAAACCGGAAAACCATCAAGCGGCTTTACGATTCCGCCGACTACCTGCTGCTCGATGTGCCTTGCAGCGGCCTCGGCGTACTGCGCCGCAATCCCGACTCCAAGTGGAAACTGACACCTGAATTTATTGAAAATCTGCGTGTTGTGCAGCAGGATATTCTCCAGTCGTACAGCCCGATCGTAAAATCCGGGGGAAAAATGGTGTACGCCACGTGCAGCGTTTTGCCTTCGGAAAATCAGGAACAGGTAGAAAAATTCCTGGCAAGCGAGGCTGGCCGGGATTTTAAACTGCTCAAAGAGCGCCGCATTTTGCCCCAAACTGAGGGCTTCGACGGGTTTTACATGGCGCTGTTTGAACGAGCGAAATAGTCCATCAACAAATCAACAATCTTTTGGCTGTCAAATCTTTTTTCTGCATCGACGCTCACACCTGCGGCAACCCTGTGCGGGTGGTGGCCGGCGGGGGGCCGACGCTCGAAGGCGCGAACATGAGCGAAAAACGCCAGCATTTTCTGCGCGAATTCGACTGGATACGGCGTGGCCTGATGTTCGAGCCACGCGGCCACGACATGATGTCGGGCAGCATCCTTTACCCGCCCAGCGACCCGGCCAACGATGTCGGTATCCTTTTTATCGAAACCAGCGGCTGCCTCCCGATGTGTGGGCATGGGACGATTGGCACGGTGACGGTAGCCATCGAGCAAGGTTTGGTGACGCCGAAAACGCCCGGTTTGCTGCGACTTGAAGTGCCTGCCGGACTGGTTTTGGCAGCATATAAACAGGAAGGTAAAAAGGTGAAATCGGTGAAAATCAGGAACATAAAATCGTTTTTACACTCGGAAAATATCGAGGTCGAATGTTCCGATTTGGGGAAATTAACGCTCGACGTGGCCTATGGCGGCAATTTTTACGGGATTATTGACCCACAGGAAAACTTTCCCGGTCTGGAACATTTTACGGCAGAACAACTCGTCGCGTGGGCTCGGGAAATTCGCCGGAAAGTCAATGAAAAACACACGTTCGTTCACCCCGAAAACCCGACTATTGCGGGCATGAGCCATGTGCAATGGACGGGCAAAACGCTCGACGCCGGCTCCACTGCCCGCAACGCCGTGTTTTATGGCGACAAAGCCATTGACCGCTCGCCTTGCGGTACGGGCACGTCGGCGCGGATGGCACAATGGCACGCGAAAGGCAAACTAAAACCGGGTCAGGAGTTCGTACACGAGAGCATCATCGGCTCGAAATTCATAGGGAGAATCGAGGAAGAAACGACTTTGGCCGGGCGGCCTGCCATCGTTCCCAGCATAGAAGGCTGGGCGATTGTGTATGGGTTCAATCACATCATTTTTGACGACGACGACCCCTATGTGCATGGTTTTCAGGTGATTTGAAAACGGGCTTTATTCCCAAACCTGTTTTTTCCGAAAAGCCACCCCCCGGAAAAACGCCACTGCCGAGCCGTCTTGTTTCGTGACTTTTATCGCGTAGTTAGAAATGGAATTCCCCAGATTTTCTTCTGTGGCCGTTGCCGTCAGGATGTCATTTTCAAAAACCGGCGCCACATGTTCGACCGTACAATGAATCGAAACCGTGTGTCGTCCGCTCGAATTGCAGGCAAAAGCGAACGCGCTGTCGGCCAGCGAAAAAGTGATGCCGCCGTGCGCGACGCCGAAGCCGTTGAGCATTTCAGCCCGCACTGTCATACGCAAGGTGCAAGCCCCATCGCCAATCGCGACGAGTTCCATCCCCATCCAGCGGCTGAATGGGTCGTTGTCATACATCTTATGGAAAATTTCGCGTGGCGACATGATAAACGGTGGACGGTATTCGGTACAAGGCTCACGGATATTCAGCACCTTACCGTGCACTGTCAATCGTGTACCGTGTACCGTTTTAATAAAAGGTTCTGTTTTCCCGTACCATTTTTCGGAGTAAAGGGCTGCAACGATAGCGGTCTTCGAGGTACTCAACGTACAGAGAATCAAGTTTTTCTACAATCTTTTGGATGCCGATTTCGTCGGCCCACGCGAGCAAACCTTTGGGATAATTCACGCCTTGCGTCATGGCGAGGTCAATATCGTCGCGGCTGGCGATGCGGAGATAAAGCGCATCGGCGGCTTCGTTGACGAGCATAGCGAGGATGCGGCTGGCGATTTCGCGCCCCAGGTTTTCGTCGCGGTTGGGTTCGGGTTTCACGGCGCCTTCGCGGTAATCGTAGAAACCGCGCCCGGTTTTTCTGCCAAAAAAGTGAGCGTCCACGAGGCGTTTTTGGGTAAATGAGGGTTTGTAGCGGGGGTCGAAGAAAAAATTGGTAAACACGACTTCGGTGACCGCGTAGTTGATGTCGTGACCGATAAAGTCCATCAATTCGAACGGCCCCATGCGAAAACCGCAGAGGTCGCGCATTGCCCAGTCAATCGTCGCTTCGTCGGCGATGCCTTCGTCAAAAATACGCAGGGCTTCGCCGTAGTAAGGCCGCGCCACCCGATTGACGATGAAGCCGGGCGTGTCTTTCGCCACAACAGTCGTTTTGCCCCAACCGTCTATAAGTTTTTTGCCGCGTTCCACCACTTCGGGGCTGGTTTGCAAGCCCGGTATGATTTCCACAAGACGCATGAGGGGGGCGGGATTGAAAAAGTGAACGCCGAGAATTCGTTCGGGGCGTTTGAGGTGCGCGCCCATCGCCGATATAGAAAGGGAGGAAGTATTGCTCGCCAGAATGGTTTTTTCGTCCACAATCGCCTCCATGCTTTTGAAGGCAATTTGCTTTTGCTCGATGTCTTCCACGATCGCTTCGATGACGATGGAGCAGTTGCGAAAATCGCTCATGTGGTCGGTGAAACGGACGCGGCTAAAGAGCGAATACGCCTCGGCGTCCGTTATTTTTCCCTTTTCGACCCCGGTTTTCAGCGAAGCCTGTATGTTTTTTCCGGCTTTGGAAAGGGCGATGGTAAGGTTGTCGCACATCACTACTTCGTGGCCGGCAGCAGCGGCGACCTGTGCGATTCCGCTGCCCATGGCGCCTGCGCCGAGAACTCCAATTGTGTCCATAATTTGTGGGTTGGAGGGTTACATAAATTACAAGGTTTCGTGGTTGAAGGGGCAAACTTACTTGAAAACCCATTTTAACCAAAACAGAAAGATGCGCCGCAATTCCGAAAGTATACTTTTGCAGGATGGAAGAACAAAAAACCCGGATTCTCGGCATTGATCCCGGTACCAACGTGCTGGGTTTCGCCATCATTGACGCTTCTAAAAAAGAGATAAAAGTCATTGAAATCGGTGTGGTCACTTTTGCGCATCTCGGCGCGGAACAGACCGTAAAACTCCGCTACATCTTCGAGCAGGTGCAGGATTTGATTCACCAGCACAAGCCGACCGAGATGGCCATCGAACAGCCGTTTTATGCCAAAAACGTGCAATCCATGCTCAAATTGGGCCGCGCACAAGGCGTCGCCATCGCCGCCGGCATGGTGAATAACCTTGCCACAACGGAGTATTTGCCCAAAAAAATAAAACGCGCCGTGACGGGCAACGGCAACGCCTCGAAAGAACAAGTCGCCGGGATGCTGGAGAATATTTTGAAAATGAAATTCAGCGAAAAATACTTCGACGCGACCGACGCACTGGCTGCCGCGCTCTGCCACTGGTACCAATCGTCCAATGCCGCGCTCAAAGGCGGAAAATCCTATTCGGGCTGGAAGGCGTTTTTAAAAGACAACCCGAAGCGGAGTACATAGAGGCAAATTCAAATTGCGCGAAAATTACTTCGGCATTAATTTAGGTGTCGGGTGCATCTTTTAAGTGATGATTTGGGGAAAATACCGGAGCAGCCCCTAACTTTGACCTCGAATTTTTGATTCCGACAAAACATTTTTTCACAAACCAACATCACAACCAACTATGGCAGTAAAAGACAAATATGCAAGCGCACTCGCCCTCGGCGAACAACTCGGCGTCCAAAATGGGCGGGTAGAAGAGCAAAATGGCATCCTCCGTGTGTGGGGGACTGTCCAGTACGGTCACGAAAAAGACCAACTCTGGGATGCCATCAAAGCGGCTGGCGGCTCACACCCTACCGACATCGTAGCTGACATCCAGGTCGCTAATCCCGACGTGTATGCGATGCACACGGTAAAAAAAGGGGAAAGCCTCAGCAAAATCGCTGATCACTACTACGGCGACATGATGAAATACAAGCAAATTTTCAATGCCAACCGTGATCAGGTTGAGAATGAGAACGTCATCGAAGTAGGTCAGGTGTTGCGCATCCCCAACCCGTAAATGACACAAAACCGAACCTGAAAAGAACAGGTCGCGCCGTTCCCCGGCGCGACCTGTTTCATTTACGGAGCCAGGCGTTCGATTTTCCAGCCATTGTCGCTCCTCTTGTAACAAATTCGGTCGTGCAGACGACTCTCCCGGCCTTGCCAGAATTCGATACAATCAGGCCGAAGCCTGTATCCGCCCCAAAACGGCGGCAAAGGCAGTTTATCATCTTGCGCATACTGGGTCTGAAGCGATGCGACCTGTTTTTCCAACACCAAACGCCCTTCGATAACGCGGCTCTGCGGACTCGCCCAGGCGCCAATCTGACTTCCTTTCGGGCGACTCTGAAAATAGGCGAGCGACTCGTCGCGGGTCACTTTTTCCACTTTGCCTTCGATGCGGATTTGACGCTCCAGTTCAAGCCAGGTGAACAACAAAGCCGCCTGCGGATTCTCCGTCAACTCTTTCCCCTTCCGGCTTTCGTAGTTCGTGTAAAACACAAAACCTTGTTTATCAAAACCTTTGAGCAATACCGTGCGGGCGCTGGGCCGGCCTGAAAGGTCGGCGGTAGCAAGCGTCATGGCATTCGGCTCAGGCAACTGGCTGCTCAATGCCTCCTCAAACCATAGGGCAAATTGAGCAATCGGCTCGTGCAGAACATCGCTTTCCGAGAGCGATTGCAGGGCGTAATTGCGGCGAAGCGAAGCAATATCGAGAGATTGAGTCAGGTTTGCAGACATAAAAAATGAAGTTGTGTTGGGCAAAATTACACGCGTACAGTTGACCTGCCGAAGAAAAATAAAAATGCACCGATGTACTCACAAAGTCATCGGCGCATTTCTTTTTTGAAAAAACTGATTAGTCCGTCAATTTCAAAATCTTGATTTCCACGCGCTGGTTGGTTTTACGGCCTTCAGCCGAAGTATTCGGCACCAACGGGTAACGCTTGCCGTAGCCTTTGTAAACAACTCGTTTAGGGTCAATTCCTTTTTCAATCAGATAATCTGCCACTGCCTTGGCGCGATTGGTAGAAAGTTCGTCGGCAAAAGCATCGGAAGGCTGGTTATTCGTGTGGCCGGCAACTTCGATTGCAACCGTACCCTGTTCCATCATAAAATCGTACAATTCATCGAGCATCGGCAAAGACTCTTCTTTGACAATATAGCTATCCGTGTCAAAATTGAGCAGCCGCATCCGAATCGTTTGGCCGCTTTCCAACTTGCCTGTGAGCTCAGGCAAAATCCGTTTTTCGGTCTGAAAATCAATTTTTTGCGAACAACCGTTTGCGTCCGTCACCGTCACGCTGTGCGGGCCCAAAGGCAATTTGGGCGCAGCAAGGCCGGTTTGTTTCGTATCCCACACAATATTGTATTTGGGCGTACCACCTTTCACGGACACCTGGGCCTTGCCGTCATTGCTGCGTTCGGTCGTCGCGCCAATGTTGCGCACCAACTCTACGACTAACGGCTCCACACCCTTCACGGACAAAGAAGCATTTTGAGAAGCGCCTTTTGAGTCCGTCACGGTGACGGCATAATCACCCGCATCAAGATTGGTGGGGCTTTCGCCCGCGAGTGCAGGGCTATTCCAGGCAAACGTGTATGGCGGTTTGCCACCGCTCACCTGAACATCCAGGGCTGCCTTTTCTCCGGCACAATTAATCTTTGTTTTCTCCGAAATGCTGACCGCGAGCGGCAAAATATTTTCAGAAATCGAAACGCTCGCCGTCGCCGAACAGCCGTTGGCATCGGTGACGGTGACGCTGCGCTGGCCGGGGGCGAGTTTCACAGCCGAGGCCGAAGTCTCGCCGTTGTCCCACTTGAAAGAATAATTTCCTGCGCCGCCTTTGACCTGGACGCTGGCTTTGCCGTCGGAATTGCCAGTGCTGGCAGGGGAAGTGGCGGTAGCGGTGGCGGTCACCGGGTCAGGTTGTTTGACGCTGATAGTCGAGGTGCTGGTGGCGCCGGTGGCGTCAGTCACGGTGAGCACGTAATCGCCCGCCTGGATACTCGCCGGCTGTTCGCCAGAGAGAGTGGGGTTGTTCCACGAATATTTGAACGGGCCTTTGCCGCCGCTCACTTGTACGGCGAGCGAAGCCGTTTTTTCGCCCGCGCACTTGATGTTATTTTTCTCCGAAATACTGACCGCGAGCGGCAAAATGTTTTCAGAAATCGAAACGCTCGCTGTGGCCGAACAGCCGTTGGCATCGGTGACGGTGACGCTGCGCTGGCCGGGAGCGAGTTTCACAGCCGAGGCCGAAGTCTCGCCGTTGTCCCACTTGAAAGTGTAATTTCCTGCGCCGCCTTTGACCTGGACGCTGGCTTTGCCATCGGAATTGCCGGTGCTGGCAGGGGAAGTGGCGGTAGCGGTGGCGGTCACCGGGTCGGGTTGTTTGACGCTGATGGTCGAGGTGCTGGTGGCGCCGGTGGCGTCAGTCACGGTGAGCACGTAATCGCCCGCCTGGATACTCGCCGGCTGTTCGCCAGAGAGAGTGGGGTTGTTCCACGAATATTTGAACGGGCCTTTGCCGCCGCTCACTTGTACGGCGAGCGAAGCCGTTTTTTCGCCCGCGCACTTGATGTTATTTTTCTCCGAAATACTGACCGCGAGCGGCAAAATGTTTTCAGAAATCGAAACGCTCGCGGTGGCCGAACAGCCGTTGGCATCGGTGACAGTGACGCTGCGCTGGCCGGGGGCAAGTTTTGCAGCCGAGGCCGAAGTCTCGCCGTTGTCCCACTTGAAAGTGTAATTTCCTGCGCCGCCTTTGGCCTGGACGCTGGCTTTGCCATCGGAATTGCCGGTGCTGGCAGGGGCAGTTACCATCGCTGTTGCAGTGAGCGGATCTGGCTGCAAGACTGCAAAAGTAACGGTACTGGAGCCTCCGGTAGCGTCGGTGACTGTTAGGGCGTAGTCGCCAGCAGGTACATTGTCGGCCTGCGCACCCGAAACTGCCGGGTTGTTCCAGCTGTACTTGAAGGGCGGCTTGCCACCGACTGTTTCCACTACCAGCGCGGCTTTTTCACCCGCACATTTGATTGTTTTTTTGACGGAAATGCTGACTTCGAGCGGTTGTACATTTTCCGAAATTTTTATACCTGCCGAAACCCAACAGCCATTGGCATCGGTGACAGTGACGGTGTGGGAGCCGGGTGAAAGTTTGGTAGCGTTGAAACCTGACTCGCCATTATCCCATTTGAAAGAGTAAGTTCCGGTGCCGCCTTTGGCTTGCGCGAGGGCTTTTCCGTCGGCATTGCCAGTAGAAGCAGGCGCCTGCGCGACTACATTGAGCGAGAGTGCGTCGGGTTGTTTGACGCTAAAAGTGGCGGTGCTGGTCACGCCTGCGGCGTCCGTGACGGTCAGTTGATACTCACCTGCGCCAATGGACTTGGGCTGGTCGCCGGTGAGGGAGGGATCGCTCCATGCGTATTTAAAGGGCGCTTTACCACCGGCTACTTGTACGGCCAATGCTGCTGTTTTATCTCCCGGGCAGCCGATGCGAGATTTTTCAGAAATGTTAACTGCAAGCGGTTGTGTTTTTTCGGTGATGGTCACGGTGGCTACGGCGCTGCAACCTTTAGGGTCGGTCACCGTGACGCTATGCTGACCGGCGGCGAGTTTGGTCGCGACGGCCATCGCCTCGCCGTTATCCCAGTTGATAAGCAGGCCGGATGCGTTGGTGGCTAAATCCACTTCGGCGGAGCCGTCGCTTTGGCCGGGGGCGGAGACCGGTTTTTTCTGGCGGGCTTTTACACGCAGGCGGGCATCGGGGACAGGAACTTCAGCGCTGCGCGCTTTGCCTTTGCTGTCGGTGACAGTGACGGTGTAGTTGCCTGCGCCGACATTTTTGGGATTGTCGCCACTCAAACCTCCACTCCAGGTGTAGGTGTAGGGCGGAATGCCGCCTGTGACTTTTGCGACCAGGACGGCATCCTTGCCGTCGCCAGCACAACTAATCGGTTTATCCACGTAAGCATTTAGGGTCATGGAAGAGGCTTTGTCCACTTGAAAAAGTCCTTTGTCAGAAGTGCCGACCCATGCCGCTCCGTCGAAGTCAACGGCGACGCAAGTGCCGTATTCGCTCGTGTAATATTCGGGACCGCTGAACACGTCATAAGTCTCGCCGAGCAGGTCGTAGCGGGTTAGCACGCCTGACACAAGCCACATTTTTCCGCTCATATCTATGTCAAAATCAGCAATTTGGCCTTCCAACTTTTTTTTGTCCAATGCTAAATCCGACCATTTGTCGCCATTGGGAGCGAGGGATATTTCGCCGTCGGCAAGCACATAAATGACGTTGCCGTATTCGCGAATACGCTGAATTTCATAGTTGGAAAAATCGGCTTTCCAGCGTCCGGGAGGGCCGTACATGAGGCCGTTATCTGTGCCGACCCAGAGGCGGTTGCTTTTATCCTGAAAAATGATGGTGATGTTTTTCGACTTCAATTTGGAGTTGGAAGTCGTGTATTGCTGCATCAATTTGAGTTCCGGCGTGGTACTGAACTGGAACAAACCCGCTTCGTCGGTACCCAGCCAGAGTGTCGAATTTTTTTCGTCGTACCAGGCAGCAGTGACGGTACAGGCCGTTTTCACCTGTTCGTTGAAAGCGGCTTCCGACCAGGAAAAGTCGGCATTGCCGCCCCGGTACGACAACACGTTTTTTTGCCCGGCTCCAATGCTCACGGGTGTGCCAAAATCGTTCGCTTTGATTTGATAAACGCCCTTGGCATTGGCAGCCCATTTGCGACCGCCGGCATCCACCGCCACATTGAGCACAGGCAGGGAACGATCCATGGCGCTGGTGCGATTGACTTCGAGCCCCGTTTTAGACTGGGCGTTAATTTGACTGAGACAAAGGAGTACAAGGCTGAAAATCAGCGCCATTTTTGGGCTGGCAAATAAGTTTGGCATCTTTTGTAAGTGGAAATTTGCTTGTATTGAACCGGCAAAGGTAGGAGTGGTTCGGGCTTGAAAGTGCGAGTTAAACGAAAAACAGGCGTTTTAAGTGTTCGTCACACGGTTTTCAGAAAAAAACTTGCCCGGCGCGAGGTATGTCGCGCCGGGCAGTTTTATTGAAAAATCATTGTTTTGCCTCAATGGCAGTATCCTTAAGGGTTGGGTAAGCACAACTTGTTGACTGCGCGCTCACCTGATGGAATGGGCCAAATATATGCCGGTGAAGTGGCAGGGACGGCTGCAACGTTGGACTTGCCGGGGATGTCTGCGAGCAGGCGCAGGCAATCCTGTGAGCGGAAGCCTTCTCCGAGAAACTCGATGCGGCGCTCGGTCAGGATTTGATTGATCAAATCATCGCTCGTGGCAAAACCGGCAACGGTGTAAACGGTGGTAGCGTCGGAACGGCCATGCACGGCGTTGAGGAGGTCAACGGAGCGCTGATTCACACCATTTACGCGGGTTTCTGCTTCAGCAAGGTTGAGCAATACTTCCGCATAGCGGATGACCGGCGCGTAGTCGAGGTGTTCCGGGCCAGCAGGGAATTTGTTCCAGTACAGTTTGCTGTTCGAAGTGTTCAGGAAAATAAACTGACGACGGGCATCAGCCACGAGGAAGTTGACGGAGTCGCCAATGATACCAGCCTTGTTCAACGAATAGTCGCCAATACCGCGCGGGCCGGGATTGTAATAGCTGCCCAAGCCATTTTGCACACCGGGAAGGTCGTTGCTGGTGAACGGCATCGAGAAGATGCTTTCCGTTGTAGTGTATGGGCTGCTGAATACGTTTTTCACGTTGGCTTGCAATTCGTGTGCCACGCCGCTGGGCGCTTTGAACGGCGCAGTAGCCGGCACGATTTTGTTCGCTTCGGTGATGACGTCGGCATAGCGCTGCATAGTGAGATACACTCTCGTTTTGAATGCAATAGCCGTGTTTTTGTGTGCACGTGTTGTATTCAACAGGGCGCTTCCTTGTGTTGCTGGCAGGTTTTGCTCCGCAAAGTTCAAGTCTTGAAGGATTTGATCGTACACTTCAGCGACGGTGCTGCGAGCCAAATCGTTGTTGCCAGGACCTTTTTCTGCACGAAGGCGCAGCGGAACACCCAACTGCGAACCATTGCCATCGGCGTAAGGACGGCAATAGAGCGACAACAGGCTGTGGTAGCACAATGCGCGAAGGAAACGAGCCTCGGCGATGTAGCCTTGTACTTTCGCATCGTCACCCACCACGATTTTGTTGGCCTCTGCACCCTCGATGTAGATATTGCAGCTATTGATAGCGAAATAAACTGCATTCCAGAGGTTATTCACGTCGTTGATGTTCGACTCCTGAACGGTGTGGTTCCACACGGAGAAGCCTGTCACGTTGTTGGTTGTTTCATTGATAAACTCTTCTGCACGAATGTCGCCGTACACAATGTAACGGCTGCCATAGAATGCTCCGTTTTTCACTGCATCGTACAAGCCGTTGAGCAGGCTGACAAAACGGTCAGGCGTCGTAAATGCTTCCGCCTCTGCGAGCAGGTTTTTAGGTGTGGGATCAAGCAGGTCTTTCTGGCAGGCGTTGGGCAGCAACAGTGCCACCAACACTACGAGTAGGACAGAGATTTTTTTATGTGCTTGCATGGTATTTTTCATGACAATGAATGGTTTAGGAATGTTTAGAACCCAAGGTTGATACCTGCGCTGAAAGTGCGGGCCATTGGCACAGAGTTACGATCAATACCTGGGGCCTGGTTGCTGTTACCGTTGGTGGAAACCTCCGGGTCGGTACCTGAGTAGCCTGTGAACAGGAAAGCATTGTTCACGTTGGCATACACGCGCAGGCTTGCAATATTAGCGCGGCTGAGCAGGCTGCTCGGCAAACGATAGCCAAGGGTGATGTTGCGGATACGCAGGAAGTCGCCTTTTTCCACGTTTTCGGAAATCGGAATAGCGGAACCGTTGGAGACGTTGTCATTAAAGACCACGCGCGGGATAGAGCCGTCGGTATTTTGCTCTGTCCAGCGATCGAGTACATCAACGTGGTTGTTCCAGAAACGCATGTCGCGCAGACCTGCCTTGCTACCGTTGTAGATGTAGTTGCCACCGGCAAAGTTCACCTGAACGTTCAAATCAACCGGGCCGTAAGTGAAGGTATTATCCCATCCGCCAAACCATTTCGGAAGCGCCGGGCCGTACACCTTGCCATCAGAAACGAGCGAGATAGTTGTAGGCGATACGACTGTACCGTCGCTCACTTTTGTCCAGCGCTGGGCGGGCGATGCCGCGTGGTTGTATTGAATTTGTTCGCCCGTGTTTTTATCTATGAAGATACGCTGTCCGTTGGCTGAATTGACCCCCTGGGTTTCTACTGCGTAAATGCTACCGACGGATTCGTTGAGCCGGATGATGCTGGTTGTCTCAAGGCCGGCAGTTTGGACGAGAATATCGGCGCCACCTTCAGCCAGTTCGATCACTTTATTTTTCATCAAGGTAATGTTTGCACTGCTCGTCCAGGAGAATTTACCACGGCGCAGCACTGTGGCGCTCAGGCCAAATTCGTGGCCGGTATTTTCCATCGCACCTACGTTGATGAGAATGCTGTTGCCGGGGATACCTTTGGAAGGTGACTGCGGCGCTGCCAGCACGATACCGTCAATTTCATTCTTGAAGTAGGTGTATTCGCCCTGCAAACGGTCGTTGAAAAGACCGAACACGATACCTGCGTCAATTTTTTTACTTGTCTCCCACGAAAGATCCGGGTTACCAGCCTGTGTGAAGAAGAAGGTAGGTTGTGCGCCATAAAGACCGGAGTTGAAAAGGCTTTGTGCAGCAAAGTCACCGATACCGTTGGCGTTGCCGACCGTGCCATAACTACCCCGGATTTTGAAGAAGTTGACAACACTGCCCAGGGATCTTTGCCAGAAACCTTCTTCGGAAACCGTCCAGCCGGCAGAAGCGCCCCAGAATGTACCTTTTTTGTTACCTGTTGCGTAGGCGGAGTATTCGTCCTGACGCACGTTGGCAGTGATGTAGTAGCGTTTGTTGAATTCGTAGTTCAAACGACCGAAATAGGACAACAGGTAGTTTTCTCCCTGGAAAGTACCCGTCGGGTTGATGGTCGTGAAGTTGCCCTGATAGGTCGTGAAGAACGGGTCGGCAATCTGAGTGCGCTGGGCACCCCAGCCTTCCGAAGTAGTACGCTGTTGTTCGTTACCAACCAATACTCCGACGGTGTGCAGGTCGTTAAATGTCGCATCGTAGGTTGCGATATTTTGCCAGTTCCAACGCTTGTTTTTGATAAGAACATTAGCAGCCAAACCATTTTGACCAAAGCCGTCTCCGTGAATCGGGGTCCAGTAAGTCTGGTTGTCCACCGAAAGGTTGTCAATGCCGTACAAAGTTTTTATAGCAAGACCTTTCACAATTTCCAGTTGTCCGTATGCAGTAGCCTGAATCTGATCGGCTTCTGATGTCTGGCGGTTAAGGTCAATAATAGGCAACGGGTTGGCAAAACCAACTGTCTGTTTGTTCTTGCCTGGTCCCAGTAAGTTGTTGGAAGTAATATTGTATTGGGCATTACCTTCAAGCCGATTGCCATTGGCGTCATAACGATAGGGGTCTACAACTGGCGCCAGCAAGAAAGCCAGACGACCGAGGCCTGAAGTGTTAAAGGCCTGGCCGGGCAACGAACCAGTGTTCGGAGCACGGTTCATATTGTTGGCATAACCGATCGAACCGCCAATTTTGATCCGTTTGGTGAGTTTGTGGTCGAGATTGAGACGACCTGACAAACGTTCAAATTCGTTCGCCACAATCATACCTTCCTGCTGGGTGTAACCCATAGCCAGGTAATAAGTAGTCTGGTCGGAGCCGCCAGAGAAGCTCAGGTTGTGATTGTGCTGGAAAGCATTGCGGTAAATATAATCGGCCCAGCGTGTGTCGATCAATTGTCCGTTGATGCTGTCGAGGAAAAATTGTTGGCCGGCAATATTCGCGTTGGCCGCCGCTTCATTTTTGACCTCTACATACTCCTGCGCATTCAACACGTCGAATACACGAGTAGGGGTAGTCACGCCAACCCAGGCATCGTAACTTACTCGTGTTTTGCCTTTCTGGCCGCGTTTGGTCGTAATGAGCACGACGCCTGCAGCAGCGCGCGAACCATAAATAGCCGTTGCCGAAGCATCCTTCAAGATGTCAATGCTTTCGATGTCGTTCGGGTTGATGTTTGACAGTGGGTTGTTGGCAGCAGAGTTACCGAAATCACCTGTGAATGTCGGCACACCGTCAATCACCACGAGCGGGAACGAACTCAAGTTGATTGAGTTGATGCCGCGTACGCGGAAAACAGGCGGGTTGTTCAGTACGCCATTCGGCAGGCTTACGTTTACACCTGCTGCGCGTCCTTGCAACAACTGGTCGAAACTTTGAGCCGGTAACTGAGCAATGTCTTCCCCTTTCACGGAGGAAATATTACCTGTGATAGCCCGCTTCTGCTGTGTGCCATAACCCACGACCACGACCTCTTGCAATGTAGCGGGGTTGACGGCCATCACGATGCTGTAATCGCTCGCAGACGTCACTGCCACTTCCTGATCAAGAAATCCAGTGTAAGTAACTTTAAGGACGGTAGCGTTTTCGGGTAAGGAAAGGCGGAACATACCGCTTGCATCCGTGATAGCGCCGGCAGAAGTGCCGGGTGAAGTGACGGTGGCGCCGATAAGCGGTTCGCCCTGATCGTCGGTGACCTTGCCGGTCACGGTGCGCTGGGCCAAGACCAGCGTAGCGCTCATAAAGAAGAGCGCGAGCCCAAGTAGGACTTGCTTCATACGAAAAATTTGATTTGGTTAAAGAAAATTGTTTGTGCCAGTCAAAGCGGATTATTTCATTTGGCACGGGATCGCCTTCAATGGCAATCGGACTTGAAATATTTACTTATAATCAATGGATTATGGCATAATAACGATTGATGCAGGGGCAAATTAAAATAACTTTTATGTAATCTCCATGCAACTGAAAAATTATTCCTTCGGATGCCAAATTTCGGCAGCGAAAATACGCATTGGCAGAAACCCCCAATAATACTTTGCATCTTCGCTCAAAAGTTTAATTGTTCAACTCAACTCTTCATGTATCTTCTCGGCTACGACATTGGCTCCTCTTCCATCAAAGCCGCCCTCGTAGAAACTCGAACGGGCCGAATCGCAGGCGCTACCCAGCACCCTGAGCGCGAAATGCCCATCATGGCCACACACACCGACTGGGCGGAGCAACACCCATCGGACTGGTGGGACGCAGTCTGTGCAGCCACAAAAAAATTGCTCCAACAGACCGGCATTGCACCATCAGATATTGCCGCCATCGGCATATCCTATCAAATGCACGGACTGGTCATCGTAGATGAACATGGTGAGGTATTACGTCCGTCCATTATTTGGTGCGACAGCCGGGCTGTAAATATCGGCCAACAGGCGTTCGAGCGGTTGGGAGAAAAATATTGCCTCGAACATTATCTCAATTCGCCCGGCAATTTCACAGCCTCCAAACTGCGCTGGGTCAGTGAGCAAGAGCCCGATATTTTCGCCCGAATCCATAAATTCATGTTGCCGGGCGATTACATCGCATTTCGCATGACCGGCGAAATCCGCTCTACCGTGACAGGGCTTTCCGAAGGCGTTTTATGGGACTTCGCAGAAAATACTTTTGCAAAAAAACTTCTGGAACAATATAACATTCCCGAAAAAATGCTTCCCGAAATCGTCCCCGTTTTTACCAACCAGGGAAAACTGACATCCGAAGCAGCGGCCGCACTCGGCCTCGCGGCAGGTACCGTGATAGGCTACCGGGCCGGCGACCAACCCAACAACGCCCTGTCGCTGAACGTCTTACGCCCCGGCGAAGTGGCTGCTACCGGAGGCACTTCGGGTGTCGTTTATGCGGTAGCCAGCCGCCCGGTGTTCGATGCGCAACAACGGGTCAACAGCTTTGCGCATGTTAATTTTATGCCCGAAAATCCGCTCACGGGCGTGTTGCTGTGCATCAACGGCGCGGGCAGCCAGTACCGCTGGCTCCGCCAGCATATCGGAGATCCTGGTCTGAGTTACCATGACATGGAGCAACTGGCCGCGTCTGCCGGCACAGGCGCCGACGGGGTGACGATATTACCCTTCGGCAATGGCGCAGAGCGAATGCTTGGAAACAGAATCATTGGTTCGCGCATGATCGGCCTGAACCTGAATCGCCACGAAAAACGCCATCTTTACAGGGCGGCATTGGAAGGCATCGCATTTTCATTTGTTTATGGCGTGAAAATGATGGGAGAAATGGGCATTTCGGTAAAAACCCTGCGCGCCGGAAACGATAATTTGTTCCAATCGGCCATTTTTTCCAGCACAATCGCCACTTTGCTCGATGCCGAAATCGAGCTGATTGCCACGACCGGAGCAGTAGGGGCAGCCAAAGCGGCAGGTGTTTCGGTTGGCATCTTCAACTCGGTAGAAGAGGCGATGCAAGGAGGCGTTTCGGCAGGTCGTTACGAGCCGGACACTGAGCATGAGCCTTACCAGCAGGCATACGAGCGTTGGAAAAACGAACTTGTACGTGCTTTGACAGGATAAATGTTTTTGCTAAATACCTGATAATGAAAAATAAAATCACCCTCGAACGCGGCGACATCACCCGAATTGCCTTCGACGCTATCGTGAATGCAGCCAACTCCTCTTTGCTTGGCGGCGGCGGAGTGGATGGTGCGATTCATCGCGCGGGCGGCTCGAGAATCCTCGAGGAATGTATGGCCATCCGTGCCCGGCAAGGCGGTTGCGCCACGGGAGAAGCGGTCATCACGACCGGTGGAGATTTGCCTGCCCGGTTTGTTATTCACACCGTAGGGCCCGTTTTCAGGGAAAATGATACGAAAATACCTGTTTTACTTGGCAATTGCTACCGCAATTCGCTTCTGCTGGCCATTCAAAACGACCTGAAAACCATCGCATTTCCCAACATCAGTACAGGAATTTTTGGCTACCCTAAAAAAGAAGCAGCCGAGGTCGCTATTCAGGCAGTGCAGCAGTTTTTGCTTGAAACCGAGTATATTTTGGAAGAAATCCGGTTCGTGTGCTTCGACGAGGAGAATTTTGAACTTTATCGCGAAAGGCTGTCAGAAGGCTGAGAAAGGCTATCCTGAGGCAGTGTTTCCGTTGGCGGCAAAGCCTTCATTAATTGCATTTCAAACTGCACACCGCGCATTTCCATCGCCAACACCAGCGTCGAGTCGGTCGCGCTTTGAATTCTGTAAACGACTGGTTGGGGGCTTTTTTGATGAATTTCGTTTTTTTTCAACTCAAAATCCGTCGGCGCATCGGCTCCGACGGGCAAGTTGGTCGTCATTTTCCCGTCCGAACCGAAATGAAAAAAAACACCTTGCAGGGTCTCGGTTTCCTTTTGATTGCGAAAACCTTTGAACAATTCCCAGCGACCAGTAATAGAGGCAGTTTGTATTTTTTCGTTTTCGTTGCCACAAGCAAGAAAAACGAACAACAGAAGAGGGAAAAGGGGACGTAATGACATGGTGGACTTTTATTTCATTTCGACATATCCGAAACCCAGGTGCGGGTATTCACCAAAGCCGGCGTAATAACAAAATTCCATTACCGCCGGGGACATGCTTACCTCAAACTCGTAAACGAAACCACGCAACTGAACGATACCTTCCGGGTTGGGTTTAAGATGAATCAGTCGCGATTTGGCCTGACCGATAAGCCGGTAGTGCATAGGGAAAGAGGGATCGAGCATCTTGAGATTCGCGAGCGACTTGTATTGCAAAGCGGCCTTCATGCGGCGCACAGCGTGCGTAAAAAAACTGATGTCGTAGTTTTCGCTGTCGGGCAAAAGATAGGGATTGGCCGTTTTCACCTCTTCAATCGTAGTGATGGAGATAGGCGAAACCGCCTTGAACTGCATCGTTTCCTTGAAAGTGATTTGAGGCATCACTTGCCAGTGCTTCACGTCGAACTGAGCCGGACGGCCCTCCAGCGTACCAAGCGACAAAGGCGTTTGCCGAAAAATATGGACGAGCTGCTGCTCGAAGGCAGGGTCAATATAAATCGAAATGCTGAGTTTCACCTGGTTGCCCAGCAACTTGAACTCTTGTTTCACCTGGTCCATTTCGTAAGGATAAATGGCCAAAGGGCTGAAGGTGAACAACTTGTAGTTGCGGGAACTCAAGTCAAAGCCGCGTTGCTGCACCCACGTTGCGAGTTCGGAGCCTGCTTTCGAAAGGACATCAAAAACCCACTGAGAGATTTCCGATTGATAATTTATTGGAATAATGGTGCCTTTCTGACAGGAAAGGCTAAACTGTATGCGCATAACATCCGGTTGTGATTAAAAGGCAGATTAAAACTTCCCCATAGTATGTTCGGTGGAGTTTTCGGCGCGAAAAGTACACATAACTTTATTGTGGCAAAGGATTTTTTAACAATTCCCTACCGCACCACCGTCACCGACCCTTCAAAAATGCGCCTGCTGCCGTCCAAATACTCGATTTCAGCCAACCAGACAAATACGCCGGGCGACACCGGATGCCCCCTGTAAGAGCCGTCCCAACCGTCCGATTCCTGCGCCGGGAAAAAATCGTCGCGGCGAAAAACGAGCGAACCCCAGCGGTCGGCAATTTGAAAAGTGACCACACGCTGCACGCTTTCGTCCGTGAAAATGCTCACGTAGTCATTGCGACCGTCGAAATCCGGGGAAAAAACATTGGGCACGTACACGTTGCTTTTAAAAATCACGTCCACGCGAATTTGAGCCGAAGCGGTACAGCCTGCAGTATCCGTCACTGTGACCGAATAAATACCGGGCTCGCTCACCTGAATCGTTGCCGTGGTGTCGCCTGTATTCCAAAAATATTGATAATCAGGGTTGTAGGTTCCAATCAGGAGCGAAGTGCCTTGCACGATGAGCGTGTCGCTCGACCCCAACTGGACATCCGGCGGCGGCGCAATTTCGATCGCAACCGTGTCGAAAGCTGAACAGCCCCACTCGTCGCGTACAGCCACCGTGAATGTGTTTGCCACGTTGCCAGGCACTTCGATGAGCGCTTCGTTGCTGCCTGTGTTCCAGGAATAAACGCAGGTTGCGCAGCCCGGAATCTCGGCATTCAGCACGACTGGCACAGGTTGGCAGGAAGCAGCGACGCCCGTTTGCTCGATCGTGGCGACGAGGTCGCATTCAAAACTCAACACCCAGAAATCATTGACGCCCAGGTTATTTTCTGTTTTTTCAAAACCAATATCGCTCGCCGAATGCCCGCCCACCACGTAGGAGCCATCCGGGCGAAAAGCAATTTTTGTGAGCGCGTCATTGGCAATGCCGCCTACCGTTTGTTGCCAGGTCGGGTTGCCGTTATCGTCCAAACCAACGAGCCAGTAGTCGTAGCCGCCGCGTGGCCCGGAGGTTTTATTACCGGAAATACCCGAATCCGACACGCCGCCAATTACAAATTGCCCCAGCGGATTTTCCTGAATCGCGTACAAATCGTCCAAACCCGCGCCGCCATAGCTCCAATCGCGCAATTTTTGGCCGTTGTGGTTGAGTTCGATTAGCCAGTAATCGCTGTCGCCGCCGAAAAACGGCGCGTCTTTGCCATTATTAAAAGGTCCGGGAGGCGAAGGTGGGGAGCCGGAACGCCCGCCGAGATAAAGCAGGCCATTGGAGGCCGGGTGCAAGGCGTAGGGATAATCCTCGCCCGTGCCGCCAAAGCGATGACTCCAGAGGAGTTGGCGCGTGTTCAGGTCGAGTTTTCCGAGCCAAAAATCCATCAATCCACGCGCCGGCTCGGCATTCAGGTCGCCCGTGCCACCGTCCGAAACCGTGCCGCCGGAGAGGTAAACGTTGCCGTCGGGCGCCCAGGCGAGGTCGTTGATTTGCTCATAACCCGTGCCGCCGATGGTTTTATCCCAGAGTTTATTTCCCTGATTATCAATGCGAATCAGCCAAAAATCCTGCTCGCCACGCGAGGGCTCGGTCTTGTCGGGTCCGGCGTCCGACCAGGAATTGCAGCCGAGCAGGTAGCCGCCGCCGGGGATTTCGAGGATGGCAAACAACTCGTCGCGGTAAAGCCCGCCCCAGGCCCTGTCCCACTGAAGTTGCCCCTGCGCGTCGAGTTTCAAAATCCAGACATCCATGTCGCCGCGCGAAGGCTGGGTTTTGTTGCCACTCACGCCGGAAAAAGAATATCCGCCCGCCAGAAAACCGCCGTCGGAAGTCGGGATAATCGCCCACAGGCGGTCGTCCTCGTTGCCACCGTAACGGCGTTGCCAGATGACATTACCATCGAAATCAAGTTTGATAATCAGGAAATTCCACGATAAATCGCCCGGAGCGGAGCGCGACGAGCCGGCAGCGATGATGCCGTCTGGCAGGGTGAGCAGGCCGTTGAGTTCGTCCCAGCTATTACCGCCAAGCGTTCTGTCCCAGGTGAGCGCAGGCTGGGCAAAAGAACGGGCGGACAAAAATACCAGCGCCACAACCATCCACTTTCCGAAAGTTGGCAACTTTCCGAGAGTTTGACACGAAAGCATTTTCGTCAAAGGCCGATGCGGGATGATGTTCATGGTGCGGGAAATTTCAGCGCCCGATGCCAAAAGTAGCAGGTTTTGGAAAAAACGCTGCCTGCGCCCGGATTGTTGAGCGCAGCATTTCAGCGATTTTCAAACTATCTTCCTGAAAATCAGGCAAATGAGGCTTTGCCGGAAATAGCGGAGGCAGAAAATTTTAACAAAATGAGTTCGATCGTAAAGTTTTGACTCTTCCTCAAAAGCGTTCCCTCTCCTTCGGTTTTTCAAAAACCTCGTACTTTTCGGCCTTCTTGCCGCCGGGCCAAATGTCGTTTTCATTTTTTCAGGAAAAACAAAAACTACGCGCTATGCAGAAAATTGCCCTTTCCATTCTCTTCGCCGTGTTCGCTACGGCACTTTTTGCACAAAAAACAGAAACTTACCAATTCAAGGACATCAAACGCCTGGCCGCTACGCCGGTGAAAGACCAGCAAAAAACCGGCACCTGCTGGGCGTTCAGCAGCGCCTCTTTTCTCGAAAGTGAAGCCTTGCGCATGGGAAAAGGCGAGGTCAATCTCTCCGAAATGTTCGTTGTACGGCACATTTACCGCCAAAAATGCGAGAATTACGTGCGTCGCCAGGGGACGGCCCAACTCGGCGAGGGAGGGCTCGCACACGATTTGATGAACGCCGTAAAACAATACGGTATCGTGCCGGAAAGCGTTTATCCCGGTCGCCAGGATCCGGGCAAACCCTTCGATCACAGCCAGTTGGAGAAAAATCTGAAGGCTATGTGTGAGGAATTCGTGAAGCAAGGCAAGGCAGGGAAGCTGTCCGAAAAATGGCTTTCTCAGGTGGACAGTGTGCTCGATGTCGAGTTTGGCAAAGTCCCGCTCCAGTTTGAAGTCGGCAGCACGATGTTCACCCCCATTTCTTACCGCGATTTCCTCGGCATTCAGCCCGACAACTACGTTCACATTTCCTCTTTTACGCACCATCCTTTTTACGAAAAATTCATCCTCGAAGTGCCCGACAACTGGGCGAACGGGCAGTTTTACAACCTCCCGCTCAGCGAAATGATGCGCAGCCTCAACCACGCGTTGCAACAAAACTACAGCGTCGAATGGGACGCCGATGTGAGCAACATGGGTTTTTCCGCCCCCAACGGCATCGCCATCGTGCCGGAAAAAGACTGGAAAGACCGCAGCGTCGCCGAGCGCCAAAACGCATTTAAAGTCTGGGAAGCCGAGAAAAACGTGACGCAGGAATATCGCCAGCAACTTTTTGACAAACAAGTGACGACCGATGACCACCTCATGCACATCGTGGGTATCCTCGACGAAGCGCACGGCGGCGATTTTTATGTAGTAAAAAATTCCTGGGGCGAAATCTCCGACCTGAAAGGCTACGTGAACGTGTCGGAATCCTACATGCGCCTCAACACCATTTCCTTCACCGTCCACAAAAACGCCTTGCCCGCCGACGTGCAACGCCGCCTCGGCATCATTCCCGAACCGGTGCGCGGCGAGGGCCCTGCCGCCCGCCCCAATCCCACGCCCGACGCATCGAAGGACAAACCCGGCAACACCGTATCGCCGGCAAAAGTCAAACCCACCCCCAATTCGATTTCGCCAAGAGTAAAAACCACCCAGCAAAAAGCCGTTCCGTCGGGCAACTAAACAATCCAACAATCAGGCAGCGGCGTTTTTCCCTAAATGCCGCTGCTGCTTTTTTTCTAAAAACAAGTATGAAAAACACACCACTTACCGAAAAACACATTGCGCTCGGCGCCAAAATGGCCGAATTCGCGGGCTACAACATGCCCATTTCCTACACTTCCATCACCGACGAACACAAAGCCGTGCGCACCGCTGTGGGCGTGTTCGACGTGAGCCACATGGGAGAATTCATCGTGCGCGGCAAAGACGCAACCCGTTTTTTGCAAAGCGCCACCTCCAACGATGTGTCGAAACTCGCCCCCGGCGACGTGCAATACTCCTGCCTCCCGAATAAAAAAGGCGGCATCGTGGACGACCTGCTCATTTATCGCCTCGATGATGCGCCGGAAATGATCCCGAGCACTCGGGACGACGAACAATCCTACATGCTCGTCGTGAACGCTTCCAACGAAACGAAAGACTGGCGCTGGCTCAAACGACTGGCGCGCGGCTTCGACGTGAAAATGCAAAATATTTCCGCAAAAACCGGCCTTATCGCCGTGCAAGGCCCCAAAGCCGCCGACGCCCTGCAAAAACTCACCGACATTGATCTTAAGAGCATTCAATATTACAGTTTTCGGCGTGGAAAATTTGCAGGCTGCAAAAATGTCATCGTTTCCGCTACCGGCTACACCGGTTCGGGCGGTTTTGAGATTTATGCCAAAAACAAGGATTTGGTCAAAATTTGGGACAAAGTCTTCAAAACCGGTGAAAAATGGGGCATCAAACCCGCCGGACTCGGCGCGCGCGATACCCTCCGCCTCGAAATGGGCTACTGCCTCTACGGCAACGACATTGACGACAAAACCAGCCCGCTTGAAGCAGGTCTGGGCTGGATTACCAAACTGAATAAAGCCGGGGATTTTCCTTCCAAGGAAAAATTCAAAAAGCAAAAAGCCGACGGCGTGAAACGCAAACTCGTCGGTTTCGTCCTCGACGGCGAACGCCGTGTACCGCGTCACGGCTACGAAATTGAAAGTCGTCGCGGCGCCAAAATCGGCGTGGTCGCTTCCGGCACCCACTCCCCTACCCTCGACAAACCCATCGGCATGGGCTACGTGAAGGCTAAATTTGCCGAACCCGGCACTAAAATTTTGATTGTCGCGGGCGGTAAAAAGTTGGAAGCGGTCGTAACGAAAGTACCGTTCGTGACGCCGGGTGTATGAAATAAGAAGTGACACTTTTTTGAAAAGTGTCGCTTCCGTTCATTACTTTTGGCTGCTGTAAACCGATTTTTTCACATTCAAAACAAATCAATTATGGCAGTCATGAAAGTGCTCGAAATTTTGAGCGAATCCGATAAAAGTTGGGAAGATGCTACTCAAAAAGGCATCGAAAAAACGGCTGAAAGCGTCCGCAATATCCGTTCGGCCTACGTCCAGGACCAAAGCGTGACAATCAGCAACGGCAAAGTGAAAACTTTCCGGGTGAACCTGAAAATCACTTTCGAGGTCGAGTAAACAACGTTTAATCGGCAAAAGACAAGGGGCAAGAGGCAAAATGAATTGCCTTTTGCCCCTCGCTTTTTTTAATTGAAATTGATGTAGTCGCCAGGGTCCACTGCCCGGCCTTTGTACCAAAGTTCGAAGTGCAGGTGCGGCCCCGAAGTGTTCTCGCCGGAATTGCCGATGATGGCAATTGCCTCGCCTGCTTTCACCGGGATGCCCGCTTGTTTCAGCAACACGGAATTGTGTTTGTACATCGTCACCACATTGTTGGGGTGCTGGATAGCAATACTGTACCCCGTCTCTACGGTGTAGCCCGCGGAAATAACAACCCCGTCGGCAGCCGCTTTGACGGCGGTATTTTTCGGCGCTGCCACGTCAATGCCGAAGTGATTTTTTTGCAAATCAAAACCGGCAGTCGTCTCGCCCGAAACAGGCGGCATAAAAAAGAGTTGTTCCAGCGGAACGTCGCGCGGCGTAAGCGTTCCTACGCTCGCTGCTACCGTTTGAGGCGCCTGCGGGTCGCTGGTAAAAGTTCCTTTGTCCACCGCAGCGCGGAGTTGTTCGTCTTCCGGAATACGTTCGATATCTTCGGGAGGAATGGACGAAAGGGACGAATCGGCCGGCACACCTTGTTGCCGGGCGGCTTCCTTGCTCATGTCGGCGAGATCGCCGTGCATGATTTTCCGAATGTTGTCGTTGAAGCGGCGATGCGCCTCTATTTCGCCTTCCAGTTCGGCCACTTTGCTGGTTAGTGTTGAGATTTCTTCGTCGCGCGTGTAGTCGCCGTAGCCTGGGATGTAGCGTTTGAGCGGCGTGAGTACGATGAGCGTCGTGACGATAATGGCCGTGCCAACTACCAGCGAACTTACCCCGATGTACAGCGCCAGCGGGGTCATTTTCATCGAAGTCACTTCTTCGAACGTATCGTCGTTCATAATGACGAGGCGATACTTGTCGCGCAGTTTTTCCATCAGGCTGCGGTCGTCGTCGCCGTGGCGCCGGAAGAAGTCGAAGAATTTTCTTATAAATGCGAAATACTTTTGCATGTCGGAAATGGAGAAAAATAATTGGCCGGAGCCAAAAGATTTTGCTGCAAAGTTCGTGTAAAATGCAATTGAAACGACTGTCTCCTTTCGATGTTGCCTTTATTTTTTGTTAAAAACCTTTTTAGACAGACAACCTTTTTTGAGAAAAAAGCGCCTTAACCCCCTGTTTGGGGGTTGTTTGAGGACGCCTTTCCCGACTAAAATACCAACTGTACCTGTTTTGATTATGAAAAAAAGCATTGGCTTTATCCTGGTAATGACGGCGTTATTTCTGGCCGCCGGCTGCGTCACTGAAAAAAAGAAAGGCGGAGAAGTCGGCTGGTTCAAACGCGGCTATCACAACCTCACCTCGCGCTACAACTACTGGTTCAACGCCGACGAATTGTTCTACCTCACACTGGACAAACTGGAATCGGAACACCAGGACAATTACAACCAGATTCTCGATATTTACCCGTACGCCGCCGTTGATCCGCAATCGGCGCGCAACGACTTTGACAACGTCGTCAATAAAGCCGCACGAGGTATCGCCCTTCACCGCCCCAGTTATTGGGTGGACGACTGCTACACGCTTATCGGGCAGGCGCAATACATGAAACGCGACTACGAAACCGCCGAAAACACCTTCCGCTACATCAAAGACGAACACGATCCGCGCAAAGTAAAACCCAAAGCCAAGAGCGCCAAACAGAAGAAAAAAGAAGCGAAAGCCAAGAAAAAAGAGAAGGAAAAAAAGAAAAAGGCGAAGAAGAAAGCCGCTAAAAAGAAGAAGAAAAAGAAGAGTTCGGCAAAGAAAAAATCTGACCCAAAAGCCAAGAAAACGCCTGAAAAAGTAGAAAACAAACCGCAGGAAGTCTCCAAAACCGACGAAAAAAAGAAAGAAGAAGAAGCCAAACCGACCGGTCAAAACCCTTACGAAAAAGGTATGGGACGCACCGCCGCTTATCCGCTGGCGATGATTTGGTATGGCCGCACACTCACTGAACGTGAAAAATTTGAAGAGGCCGATTTTCTCTACCGCGAACTCTGGGAAGACCAGTGGTTTCCCGCCAACTTGCGCGACGACCTCGCCACCGCCGAAGCCTACCTTTGGATAAAACAGAAAAAATACGATAAGGCCATCCCGCCCCTGCAAAAAGCCATCGAACTGACCGACAAGAAAAAAGACCGCGCGCGACTGGCTTACATTCTCGCCCAACTGCTGTCGCGTTCGGGCAATTCGGAGCAAGCCTACGCCGCGTTCAATACCGTTTTGGAGAGTAAACCCGAATACGAGATGTTGTTCAACGCCCAACTCCGGCTCATTCAGGCGGGTTGGGCCAACCAAAAAATGAACAGCGCGGAGGCAAACAACGCCCTGGAAAAACTGCTCAAAGACGAAAAAAACCTCGAGTACCGCGACCAGATTTATTACGTGATGGCCGACATCGCTTTGCAGGGCGGCCAGAAAAAAGAAGCTATCTCGTACTTGCGCAAATCGCTGGATTACAACCAGAAAAATACTGCGCAACGCGCCGAATCCTACCTGAAACTCGCCGAACTTTTCTTTGAAGATGAAAATTTCGTGCAGGCAAAACTTTACTACGACAGCACCCTCACCGTGTTGCCCGCTGCCGATCCGCGCTACAAAAACGTGGGCGACTACGCCAACAATTTGAAAGACATTGCCCGCCTCATCACTACCATCGCCGCCAACGACAGCATCGTGCGCGTGTTTGGCATGAACGAAGAGGAGCGCAAGGATTTGGCGAAAAAAATCAAAAAACAACGCGAAGAAGAAGCCGCCCGAAAGGCAGCACAAGCCCCCGTCGCTTCCGGCGGCGCCAAAGTCCCGCCTCCGCTCGCCGGCGGCAAACCTTCATCATTCTACTTTTACAACGAAGCATTCCTGAAAAAGGGCCGCAAGGATTTCGCCAAAACCTGGGGCAGTCGCAAACTGGAAGATAACTGGCGCCGCAGCAGTCGCCCTGTCCTCGGCCTCTCCGATGACTCCGGTCGGCCCGACAGTGTGCAAGCCGCTGGTGTAAGCGACGCGGAGTTGAAAGATATTTTCGCCAGCATGCCCAAAAGCGAAGCCGAACTCACCGTGATACACCTCGCTACCTATGAGGCTATGTATCAACTCGGTACGCTATTCCGGGACAAATTGCAAAACAACAAACGCTGTGCTTCCACCCTCGAGGAAATGCAAACGCGATACCCGGAACAAGACAAATACGAAAAGGAAACCTGGTACTATTGCTACCTCGCATTCACCGAATTGAACAATCCCGAGCGTGCGAAATATTACCTCGACAAACTCGCCGGCAAATACCCGAACAGTTCTTATGCCCGTGCGCTCACAGATCCCAATTTCCTGAACGCCACCAAAGCCCGCGAACGCGAACTCAACACTTATTACGAAGAAACCTTCAACGCTTTCCAGAAAGGCGACTACAAAAACGCCTACGACCGCTGCCAGGATGCACCTCAAAAATTTGGCTCACAAAATCCGCTCATGGCCAAATTCACCCTGCTCAGCGCGCTCTGTGTCGGTAATTTACAAGGGAATGAAGCCTATTGTAAGGCCCTCGGCGAGGTCATCGCGCGTTATCCGCAAAGCGCCGAAGCCACACGCGCCAAAGAAATCGCCCGCCTCATGGCTTGCAAAGGATTCGAGGTCTCCGACGAACCCAAGAAGAAAAATGACCCGATTGACGATGCCTTCACCCGCGAAGACGATAAACTCCACTACCTCCTCGTGGCGCTCAAGGGGGGAGATGTTCGCCTCGACGACGTAAAAAGCGCCATTTCGGACTACAATCGTGAAAATCACAAATTGGAACAACTTCGCATTTCCAACATCTTCCTCGGCGTGGACACGGAAAACCCGATCGTGGTTATCCGCAAATTCGACAACAAGGACCAGGCCATGCGCTACTACAACGAGGTGAAAGACAAAGACGATTTCCTCGGCGAAACAGGCAACAAGAAGTACAACAAAGAATATTTTGCCGTCACGCAGGAAAACTACCGCCGCATTTTGAAAAACAAGACGCTGGACGGCTATCGCGATTTTTTCAACGATAATTATTTAAAATAAACGAAGCGGGTTGGAGCACTTGTTCCAACCCGCTTCATTTTTGGTACATTTTCAAATATGCTGCCATCGTTTCCTGCATTGTGAAAATTACAAACGGCTCCTGTCGAACGTTTTGCAGCAGTGTTTTTTGTAGCAGCGCCGCCAAATCCTCCTCTTTTTCAGCCGTTTCCCCCAACTGCATGGCCGCGCCAACTGGCGTTCCCAGCACACGGCAACCATTCATGGCCGCCTCCGCCAGCACGTAGCCGAACGATTCGTAATGCGCCGTATGCAACAAAATTTTAGCCGTTCGCATTTTTTCCAATACTTCGGGACGCGGCAATTCGCCCGTAAAACACACATTTTTTCCTAAATTTAGTTGCAGGGAAAGTCGCTCTAATTTAATTTGTTCAACCCCTCCTCCTGCAATTTCCGCCTTCAAATCCGGAGCGGTTTTCACGGCGAGGGCAATCACGCGCAGCCATTTTTCCCAGTTTTTCACCGGCACGAGCGAGCCCGCGCCCAACACGTCGAGCGGACGTTCAGAAGAAAAATTAGTCGGAATTTCTGCCTCGGCTACGCCCCAGGGAACGACTTTTGCCGCGCGCAGGCCGGTATTTTTTTCAAAAACATCATTTTGAAAATCGGAAACCGCGACGAAACGAGTTGCCCGTTCGGGTGAAAGACCGCGCAGAAATTTCCAGTTTTGCGGCAGCACATCCTGCCCCATTAGTGTGGTGACATGCGGAACATCGTAGCGTCGCGACAGTTTTTCGCCCAAAGCCGACGCCCAGCCTAGCCAAAAACTGTGGACGGCAGTCGTCGTTTTTTCTTCCAGAATCTTCCGGCAAAACTGCCGCGCCCGCCAGAGGGTACGCATTTTCAGCCAACGCTGGTTTTGTCCGTTGCAAGGCCAAATCGTGGCGCCATGCCAGATGTAAGGTTCGTCACGAAAAGGATATTCGAGCGTTACGATCTGCAAATCAACGCCTTGCTGTGTCAACGCCTGCGCCAGCAGCTGCATCGGCGGGATGCAGTTGAAGTCTTGCTCGTCGGCTGCGAAGCCCGGCGTAATCCAGAGAACGCGCATCGTGAAAAAATAAAGGCGAGGGGTTTTCCCTCGCCTTTTCTTAGATTTTTACCATTTTTTTGGTCAATTTCGAGCCGTTTTCATCCCGAACAGTGACGAGATAAACGCCTGCCTGCCAACTTTCCGTGTTGATTTCAATGTGTTGTAAACCTGCCGGTAAACTTCCCGGCATCGTACGCGACACGATTTTTCCTGCAAAATCTGTCACCTCGATTTGAATATCAGCGCCTTTGTCCAAAGAAAAATCAACCGAAAAAATGCCACTTACGGGGTTGGGATAAACCTCCAGCCCGCTCAATATCCCGGCAATCTCGCGCACTGGCGTCGTGTTCACCCCCGGCGGCAGAGGCACGAATTGGTCTGTGTAAAGCCGGTATTCGCCGGGCGCCAGGTTGAGCGTCGTCGAGGTATTCGTCACGTCGAGCGTTTGGCCCGTATAATACTCGTACCAGGTGCCGGTGTGTTGGAAATTGGCCGTAACGTTCGTAGAGGTCAGAGCTACATTTGCCACGACGTGGACGTTCATCGAAGGCGAATTCAGGCTAATGCTGCGCCCCAGCCCGGGGTCAATATCAATTTGAAAATCAGTCGTTTCAAACACGTCATAATTTTTCCGAAGGTGCAACAAGGCCGTCGTCACGTCGTGCAGCCTGCGGCGATAAGGGTCGGTCGGGAAATCCCAGCGGATGGGCTTCGGCCCGGTGCGGCAGCCGTCGTCAATCGTGCCATCTTCGCAGTAATTGATGGAATAATCGTAGGCCAGTTCGCCGAATTGCCAGAGCATTTTCGGGCCGGGCACGGTGTAGAGAAGATTGTTCAGCAACTCGATTCGCAGCGTGTAAAACGGCAACCATTTCACGTTGTAATCGCCGTTCACGTTGCCGAAGTTGGCGCAATCGAAGCCGATGCGCTCTTCGTCGTGGCTTTCAAAATAGCCGATGAGGTGCGGTTTTGTCCAGTTGCGCGCTTTCCAGGAAATCCAGCTCATGTCGGTTTGCGAGGCCGTAAGATTGAATCCCAAAGCGGTTTCCTTGTATGGGCCGTGCATATTTCCCCACAGCATCATGCCGTAGTTGGAGAGTTCCTGCTCTTCGTTGTTGGCGGCAAAATGCTCCAGAATGACATAAGAGGTCGGGTCTATTGACCACATAAAATCGGCATAACCTTTCAGCGTCGCGATGCGCCCGCCGTCGTATTGCCCCCAGGCGCCCACATTCGAGCCGGTATTTTTTTGGGTAAAACCCTTCGAGAGGTCGAAGCGAAAACCGTCCACTTTGAATTCGGAAAGCCAATATTTCAAACAATTTCGCACGTAAGCCCGAGTGGCCTGGCTTTCGTGGTTAAAATCGTTGAACACGTTGAACGGGTGCGTCGCGACGGGGTTGAGCCAGGGGTTGTCGGCGGCGGGTTTGTCGCCGTCCCAGTAGAGTTGCGCCAGCGGGCTGGAACCGCTTGCCTGGTTGAACACCACGTCGAGGATGACGGCGATATTGCGTTTGTGGCACTCGTCAATCAGCGTTTTGAAAGCCTCGGCTGTGCCGTAATATTTGTCCAAAGCCTTGTGAAACGAAGGATTGTAGCCCCAACTGTTGTTGCCGTCGAACTCATTTACCGGCATCAATTCGATGGCCGTGACACCCAAACGTTCGATATAATCCAGCGTATCGAGCAAAGTTTGGTAGTCGTGCGCAGCGATAAAATCGCGCATCAGAAGTTCGTAAATCACGAGGTCAGTCTTCTTCGGACGCACATAACTCGTTGCCTGCCAATCGAATGGTTGCTGGGCAGTTTGCAAAACGGACACTGCGCCGGAGGTTTTCCCGACAGGGTAAGCCGGCAAATTCGGGTAGGTCGAAGCCGGGATGAAAGGGTCGTTGCCGGCATCCAGCACGAGCGTACTGAGCGGGTCGGCGATGCGCAAAGCGCCGTCCACAAGATATTGAAAACGGTATTGCTGGCCGGGCGTGAGTCCGCTTATGTCGAGCCACCAGGTCGCGTTGTCTGTGCCGCGTTTCATTTGAAAACTGGCGTCGGGCAGCCAGTTGTTGAAGTCGCCCATGACGTGGACGACTTGTTTGTTCGGGGCAAAAAGCGCCAGGCGAACGGTTTGATTGTCCAGGTAAGAAATGCCCAATTCCGTTCCCGCAGGTGGATTTTCGGTCGTTACATTTCCTGGCACGACGTACGCAAAAGTCGAAGTATCAGAGTCGGTCGAAGTCGTCGCCACAAAATCCACCCGATGAACGCCCGCAGCGCCGGCGGTGATATTGGTTTCGATTTTCGTGGCGCCAGACTGGGCGGCGATTTGAACGCCGTTGTCGAACAATTTCAAATCGGCCGTCTGCGAAGCCGCCGTTTTTACAGCAATGCTGCTCCCGGCACTTGTCAGAAAAATATTTGCCGAAGGCGCCAAAAAAGTAGTGAGCAAGCCCGCGTTATCGGGATAAACAGGGTAAAAAATGTCGGAACCGTCGGCGGCGCGGCCTACGATGCTGCCGTTTTGGTTGCGAAACACGAAGGCCAAACTCGTGACCTGGTCGCCGGGCTGAACGTTGAAAAACGGGTTGATGGTGAAGGTTTTTTTCCAAATATTCGGCCCGTCGTTGGTCATCAATCCGTCCGGGTCGGCCACGCCCCAATCCGTTTGGACGTTTTGCCAGCCGTTTTTTCCTTCGATGAGGACGCCCATGTGCGCGTACACCGGCCCGGCGAAGCCAGCCAACGCACCGTTGCCTTCGGCGGCGTTGAAATAAATAGTGATTTGCTGGGTCGCTGTGGGGAAAATCGGGTCGCACGAAACCTGAGCGCGCATGGCAACAGGCGACAGGCAACAGGCAACAAGCAAGGGGGAAAAGGCGAAAAAAGAAGAGATTTTTTTCATCGCGAGGGAGTGTTTGATTTTGCAAAACAATAAAAAATCCTATTTCGTCGGGGTGTGGCGAAATAGGATAGGGCGTTTCGGAGGCAAAGGAAGCAAGTTTGAAGGGAAAGGACAATTATGAGAACAGTCGTTTTTAGTCAAAATCAATTTCCGTGTTGTCGCCGATATTCAGACTGAGATTCATGCCCTGAACGCTGGCGTCGCTGCCGATGACCGAATGCTTCAGCACGACATCTTCCAGCGCGGCAAAATTCCCGATGATGCTGTCTTTCACGATGGAATAATTGATCGTCACATTGTCGCCGACAGTTACGTTTGGGCCTATAATGCTATTGGAAATCTGACAGTTAGCGCCGACAGCGACCGGGTGGATGATGATGGTATTTTCAAATTCGGGCAAATGAAAATCGTCGGTAGCGTAGCCGCGCCGGCTCAACAACATGGCGTTGGTTTCCAGTAAAACTTCTTTTCGCCCGCAGTCGAACCAGTTGGTCACGGGCAAAGTCTGGAACCGGACGCCTTGTTCGAGCAACTGCTGAAGCGCGTCGGTCAGTTGGAATTCGCCCACCGTACGCTGGTCGTGTTGGATCATCTGGTCAATCGTCCGCAATAGTGCCGGCACTTCTTTCACTTTGTAAAGGCCGACGATGGCCATGTTCGATTTCGGGATACGCGGTTTTTCGACCATACGTGTGGCAAAACCCTTATCGTCAATTTCGGCGACGCCAAATTCGCGCGGGTCGCCGACTTTTTTCACTCCGAGACAAGAATGTTGGCAATCGAGCATTTGTCGCAAGTCCACATCGAAAATCGTGTCGCCGAACGCGATAAAAATTTCGTCTTCATCCTCGATGACTTCGCGCGCTGTCCAGATAGCGTGCGCCGAACCTTCGCGGCTTTCCTGGTACACAAATTCCGTTTGCAAATCGGGGTAAGTCTGCTCGATGAAGTTGCGGATTTTGTCGCCGAGGTAGCCGATGACAAACACGAAATCGGTCAGGCCGACTTCTACAAGTTTGTCAACGATAAAACAAATGATGGGTTTGCCGGCCACCGGCATCAGAGGCTTGGGCTGGGTGTAGGTGTGGGGGCGAAGGCGCGTTCCGGCGCCGGCAACGGGGATAACGACTTTCATTTTCGCAGTAGACGGTCAAAGATAGCAGATTTCCGATTTATCTCTTTTTGGAAAACCATTGTTCGCCCCGTTCTGAACTTTTCGGAGAAAAAACTGTCCCTTTGGGCAGCTATTTTTTGCAAAATTTTCCAAATGTCCACATCACACAGGAGCCTCCGCGTGACCTTCAAACGCTTGTTTCGCCGCCTGATGTTCGTCGCTTCCCTGTTCATCATCGGCTGGATCATCGCCGTCCAGGCCGGGTGTTTTACCATGCGTACGCCCGACCGCGAATGGTCGAAGGCGTTTCAGGAAAAAGGTCAACCTCTCCAACCTGTTTTTCTTGATGTGCCTGACCGAACGGGGCGTATGATTCATGCTGTGAGCGTGAGTGTGGCGGATAGCCTTCCGCTTGTCGTCCTTGTGCACGGTTCACCCGGCTCAGCGGATGCCTTTTTGAGTTTTTTGGCCGATACATTTTTGACAAAAACGGTTCGCCTGGTGGCGATTGACAGGCCTGGGTTTGGCTACACACAGGGATTCGGAAAACCCGAACGTTCGCTCGAAATGCAGGCGGCAAGTGTGCAAGCCGTTGTAAATCAACTGGCACCCAACCAAAAAGTATGGCTCGTGGGTCACTCGCTCGGCGGGCCGGTCATCGCCCGTTTTGCGATGGATTTCCCGGAACAAACGGCAGGACTGGTGCTGGTGGCGGCATCCATTGACCCGGCGTTGGAAGAACACCCCTGGTGGCAATCGGCCATCAATCCGCCGCCTTTAAAATGGCTGATCCCGAAAAGTCTTTGGGCAAGCAACGCCGAAATCAAACCGCTGGAAGGAGAATTGAAAAAAATGTTGCCGCTGTGGGGAAATATTACTTGCCCGGTCAGGGTCGTACATGCGGTAGATGACCGGCTTGTGCCAGTGGCCAATGCCGATTTCGCACAACGTGTTTTGACAAATGTCGCCGACCTTAAAATGGAAATTCTGCCGGACGGCGATCATTTTATCCTTTGGAGCCGCCATGAAAAAATCAGGCAAATATTGATTGAAGAAATGAAAAATAATTGAGGCAATTAAAAGTTATTTTCTTCTTTTTCAAGTTTTTAGCATAAAAACCAACAGCAGCGTTTTGAAAATATACCTCAAACTTAATTGTCACCTGGGCGATATTTTTTACCTTTGGCAGGGCTTTTGAAAAAGTAAACATGCGGAAATAGCTCAGTTGGTAGAGCACTAGCTTCCCAAGCTAGGGGTCGCGAGTTCGAGTCTCGTTTTCCGCTCGCAGCGAAGGTCATCCGATGTTTCGGGTGGCCTCTTTTTTTTTCTGCGTCTTTATCTGCCGAAGCCTTTTCGACAACTATCGCAGGCGTTATTTTTACTCCCCGACAAGCAGGGCAAGATTTTTGAGGGATATTTGCAAACTTTTTATTATTCATCCCTTGGTTGTCCCTCATCCCGTCCGCCGGTCGCACGTTTTATGGAAAGAACCGACAATGACTACGGGCCTTTTTATGGTATCGGCAAAGGCGTATTCCTCGCGCTGCTCTTTGTTGCCTTGCCGGGCTATTGGGTGATCCGATTTTATGACAAAATCGAAGGCCCCATTTCCGAGTTTGCCGACTTGCCGGTGTACGACCAGTGGCAAAATCATTTTAAAACCGGCATGGAAGAAGTAGGTGGCGTGTTCGCCGCCAAACTTCGTGAGTTTTACCTCGCCGACACAACAACGTCTTTTTTCAAACCTGAAAATGAGGCGCTTCCGCGTACCAAAACGAAATTTTGGAACCGGGAGGCTATGGAAAAACACCTCGCCTCCACCCTTCACAAACGCAAACAGGGCAACGTCCGGGCTTATCTCGACTACATCGAACAGTACAAAGGGCTCGCGCTCGCTGAAATGCGGCGCAGCAAAATCCCGGCTTCCGTGACGCTCGCACAAGGCCTGTTCGAAGGCAATGCCGGACGCGGTTTTCTCGCGGCTCAAGCCAACAATCACTTCGGTATCAAGTGCCAGTTGCAGCCCGGTTACCGCCGCGACGGACGCATGACGGACAGCGATTTCGACCATCATTCGCTGGCGATTGACTGTGTGCAACGCACCGACGATTATGTGTGGGACCGCTTCGAGGTGTATCCTTCGGCGCGGGAAAGTTTCCGCCGCCACAGTCTGCTCCTGCAAGGCCCCCGCTACAACTGGATGATCCGGGAATACGAAATCGGGAAAGTTTATCCCATATCGAGGACGCTTTACGGCAAAAATCAGGTGCCTTACTACGCCGCCTGGTGTGTGGGCTTAAAGCAGTCAGGATATGCTACTGCTAAAAATTACGCCGAAATGATAACCATGATTATCGAAACCTACGAACTCTGGAAGATTGATTATGAATTGATTATGGCATAATCACTCATTCACACATTTGCTCATTTTAACTTCTCCTCCACTCACTCTTTTAAATGTTTAAACAATGAAAAGTTTTTTCGAACTCCTCGGCTTCGCTGCCACCGCGCTCATCTCCGGTTTCCTCGTATTTACCTACGTCGGTCACAAGAAAAACGGCGACCAAACGCTTCTTCAGGAATTGACTACTAAACACGACACGGAAGAATCGGCGGAATTGCCTCAGTTGCAGCGCGTGACCGATGGAAAAGTTGCTAAAGACAAGAAAAAAACATCTAAAGGCATCGCTGCCGACCTTCCGGCAGAACGCAAACCTACGCTTGCCGTCGAGACTGCTTCGGTCACTGAAAAATTAAAGGGGCTTTATGCCGATGAAGATTTTGTTATTTCGACCGCCAAACAATGGAAAAAAGCCGTCGCCGAAGCCTCAGAAACCCACTCGGTGAAGCCGCATCTTTTGCTCAGCAACGTCGTCGTGAAATCCTACCTCGGCAATTACACGACCCGCGATTTCAACCGTGATGTATCGGAACACGCCGGAGATTTGGCCATCCCGGTCAGCACGGCCTTGAAAAGTTACGACTATTCCTGGAGCGTCGGCAAAATTGCCCAGCAATACAACCTGGCGAAATATTTCCCCGCTGCGACGCCGACGGTTGCAGCAAAAGCGCCTGCGTTTTCTGCTCCCAGCACCCCGAAAAAATCGGTAGCCGCTGCGCCACAAAAGGCAAAACCTGCCGCGACCGTGCCACCCGCCGAAGCCAGTTTCCGCGAAATGGTCGCCAAAGAAGAAGGTTTCTCTTCCTGGCAGGGTTTGCAGCGCCTCGCCGACCCCGAAACGAAAAAGAACGCCGAGCGCCGCGTGAAAACGCTGATGAGCGCCGTAAGGGTACGGTAATTTTGAGTAATTGGAGGTCATTAAAAAAGGTCATTGCGTCGGCAAAATCCCGGCGCAATGACCCCAATGACTTTTAGTGCTCTTAAATAAATTAGCCTCAAACGTAACGACTGAGCAGGTTTTCAAACAACTCCTGCCGTCCGCTGCGTTGTTTCGGCTCGCCATTGCGCGAGGCGATTTTGTGCAAATCCTTGAGTTTCAGTTTTCCTGACTCGAACGCGCGCCCTTCGTCGGTGTCGAACGAAGCGTAGCGTTCCTGCAGCAGTTTGCGGTATTCAGAATTTTCCAGAATCTCGTGGGCAGCCAGCAGTGCGCGGGCAAAAGCGTCCATACCGCCGATGTGGGCATAAAAAATATCGGCCAAATCCGTCGAGTTGCGGCGGGCTTTCGCGTCGAAATTCACGCCGCCGCCGGCAAAACCGCCTGCTTGCAGGATGACAAGCATGGCTTCCGTGAGTTCGTACACGTTGTTCGGAAACTGGTCGGTATCCCAGCCGTTTTGGTAGTCGCCCCGGTTCGCGTCAATCGAGCCGAGCATGCCGGCGTTCGCCGCGACCTGGAGTTCGTGTTGAAAAGTGTGGAGCGCGAGCGTGGCGTGGTTTACTTCCACGTTGAGTTTGAAATCTTTGTCCAATCCGTATTCGCGCAGGAAACCGATGGTCGTTGCCGAGTCGAAATCGTACTGGTGTTTGCTTGGCTCCATCGGCTTGGGTTCGATGAAAAAAGTGCCTTTAAAACCTTGTTTGCGCGCATAATCTTTCGCCAAATGCAGAAAACGCGCCAGATGGTCGAGTTCCTTTTTCATGTTCGTGTTCAGCAGGCTCATGTAGCCTTCGCGTCCGCCCCAGAACACGTAATTTTCTCCGCCCAACTTTATCGTCGCATCCAGCGCATTTTTCACCTGCGCGCCAGCGTAGGCAACGACGGCAAAGTCAGGATTCGTGGCCGCGCCGTTCATGTAGCGCGGATGGGAGAACAAATTCGCCGTCCCCCAGAGCAATTTCACGCCTGATTCTTTTTGTTTTTCCAGCGCGTAGTCCGTTATTTTTTGCAAACGCCGCTCGCTTTCTTTCAAGGTCGGCCCTTCCTGCACGAGGTCGAAATCGTGGAAACAATAGTACGACAGGCCGATTTTGGTCATAAACTCGAAAGCCGCGTCCATTTTGTCGCGCGCCTGTTCGAGCGGTTTGTTCGACGTCAGCCAGGGGAAATTTTTGGTACCGGGGCCAAAGGGGTCGCCGCCCGTGCCGCAGAGCGTATGCCAGTAAGCCATCGCGAATTTGAAGTGTTCGCGCATGGTTTTTTTGCCGACTTTTTGTTTTTCATCGTACCAACGAAAAGCCAGCGGATTGTCCGATTTGGCGCCTTCATACTTGATTTTGGAAATGCCCTTGAAATATTCGCGTTCGCCGAGAGTGATGCCCATGAGAATTTATTTTTTATGAAAATCAATGTTTTAAAACAAAAAAGGCAAATCATCAACTCTTCTCAACTTCCTCAACTGACGTTTTCAATCACGACCGCATACCCCTGCCCTACCCCGATGCACATCGTGCAAAGCGCATATTTACCACCTCTTCTTTGTAACTCCCGCGCCGCAGTCAGAATAATTCTGGCTCCCGACATCCCCAGCGGATGACCGAGCGCGATGGCGCCGCCGTTGGGATTCAAACGCGCATCGTCGTCAGCGAGTCCGAGTTGACGAGTGCAGGCCAGCACTTGCGCGGCAAAGGCTTCATTCAGTTCAATCACGTCCATTTGGTCGAGCGTCAGGCCCGCTTTTTCGAGGGCTTTTCGGCTCGCTCCGACCGGCCCGATGCCCATAATGCGCGGCTCCACGCCGACGACTGCCGAACTTACGATGCGGGCCAGCGGCTTCAGGTTGTTGTTTTTCAGACCATTTTCAGAAGCGATGAGCAGAGCAGCCGCGCCGTCGTTGAGGCCGGAAGCGTTGCCCGCAGTGACCGAGCCGTCTTTTTTGAAAGCCGGTTTGAGTTTTGCTAAAATCTCCAGCGTCGTGCCGGGTTTGATAAATTCGTCGTGTTCCATCAGCACCGGCTCGCCTTTGCCCTGCGGCACGGGCACGGGCGCGATTTCTTCTGCCAAAATGCCCTTATCACGGGCGCGAGTCGCTTTTTGCTGGCTCCACAGTGCGAATTTGTCCTGATCGTCGCGGCTGATGCCGTACATCTCCACGAGATTTTCTGCCGTCATGCCCATCGCGTCGGTGCCGTACATGGCCTGCATCCGGGGATTGATGAAGCGCCAGCCGAAACTCGAATCGTACATCTGCGCGTCCGTTCCAAATGGCTTGGCCGACTTGCTGACGACGTATGGCCCGCGCGTCATGCCTTCCACGCCGCCCGCGATGAAGAGGTCGCCGTCGCCGGAGTTGATGGCGCGGCTGGCTTGCACCACTGCCGACATCCCGCTGGCGCAGAGGCGATTGACCGTTTCTCCCGGCACAGTGTAAGGCAAACCCGCGAGCAGCAGCGCCATACGCGCCACATTGCGGTTGTCTTCACCCGCCTGGTTGGCGCAGCCTAAAATCACGTCAGCCACAGCCTTGGCGTCGAAATTCGGGTGCCGTTCCATGAGTTTTTGAATGACGTGTGCGGCGAGGTCGTCGGTGCGGACAGGCGCGAGGCCGCCGCCGAAGTTACCAATGGGGGTGCGGATGCCGTCTATGAGGTATGCTTGCATGGGTTGAAGTTTGAGGTGCAAAGGTGGGGAGATGCCGCATTTTTCAAAGGATGCCCCGCTTCTTTTGTGATGCCTAACAAAACGATTGTCATTTTTGACAAACCAGCCATCAACTTTCACAAAAGTTTTGTGAAAGTTGACGAACCGGCTGTAAAATCTCACAAGCGGACGGTCAAGTTTTACCAACCATCAGTCAAGTTTGACAAAAAGTTTGTGATGTTTCACAAGTCACTTGTGATGCTCGACTGCCTGCTTTTGAAAAGTGACAGTCTGTTTGTCCCTTTTGACAAATGACTTGTAGGAACTGGCGATTTAGTGGTGAGATGTGAGGTCATGCTTTTTCAAAACCCCGCTTCTCGCTATCTTGCTGCGCAAAAAATACCCTTGTGCCATGTCAGAACTTGCCTTGCGACTTATTGCTGAAAACAAGAAAACCAAAGCCAAACTTCTTGACCTAGGAAATTGCGATTTAACCGAAGTGCCAGAGGAAGTCGGAGAATTAGTGTGGTTAGAAGAATTGAATTTGAGCCAAGGTTGGTTTTCTAATTCTGAAATGGTTAACCCACTTCGCCTTGAATATAGAGAACATGACATTGGGATTGTCTATGACGAGTCATATAAGAAGTGGATTGACACATCAAACTCAGGTGGTATTAATCAAATTAAGTCGATTTCCAAGAGTTTCAAAAATCTTAAAAACATAAAATGGCTTTACGTCGATATTGATTTTATTGAAATTCCTCCTCCCCAAATCGTCCAACAAGGCAATGAAGCCATCCTTCGCTACTTCGAGCAATTAGAAGAAGGCACTGACCAAATCTATGAAGCGAAAATGCTCTTAATCGGTGAAGGCGGCGCAGGCAAAACCAGCCTCTGTCGCAAACTCTTCGATCCAAAAGCCGAACTGCCCAAAGAAAAAGACAGCACACAGGGCATAGACATCCAGCCTTTGTATTTTGATATGCCAGACGGCAAACAGTTCCGCTTGAATGTCTGGGACTTTGCCGGGCAGGGCAAATACCAGTCGGCGCACAGTTTTTTCTATACCCACCGCTCGCTTTATGTGCTGGTGGATGACACGCGTACCCTCGATGAAAACGAGGCCTACCGCACATTTTACCACTTTTGGCTACAAACGGCGGAGTTGTTCGGCGGCGACAGCCCACTGCTGGTGTTGCACAACCAAAAAGCCGACCGCACCCGTACGGGCTTCAACCTCGGCAGTTTTCAGGCGATTTTTCCTTTTGTCAAAGAACTTTTTCAAATCAATCTCGGCGGCGACGACACGGCGGGCATCCTCGATTTGAAAAAACAAATCGAGCGCTGGGCGCAAAAACTACCGCATATCGGCGACGTAGTGCCAAAAACATGGGTGAAAGTCCGCGAGGACATCGAAAAAGAGCGGCAGCAACGACCTTACATTTCAGACGAGCGTTACCGGGAAATTTGCGCCGCGCACAACATCACCGACGAAGCCAAGCAGTCGGATTTGAGTCGTTATTTCCACGATTTGGGCGTGTTTCTCCATTTTCAGGAAAACCCTTTGTTGCGCCGCGATGTGTTTTTGCAAAATGAATGGGTCACGAATGCGGTCTATAAAATCCTCGACGACCCGGAAATCGCGGTGAAAAAACGCGGGCGTTTCGACAGAAGCGACCTCGCACGGCTCTGGAACGAAGGCTACTACGCCAAACGCCGCGACGAATTGCTGGCTTTGATGCTACAATTTGAACTTTGCTATCAGGTGCAGGACACGGAAATCTACGTCGCGCCGCAACTGCTGCCCGGCGACATTCCGAAATACGATTTGGGCGCGGGTATTCCTTTGCAACTGAAATACGAATACGGCTTTATGCCGAAGGGTTTGCTCTACCGCCTCATCGTGCGGCTGCATCGCCATATCGCGCAGGGACAGTCGGCGGTCTGGAACGGTGGCGTAGTGCTCGAACGCGCCGGCGCACAGGCAGATATCCTCGAATCACTCGACCGGCGCCAAATCTCCGTGCGGGCGACAGGCGCAAGAGCGAAGGAATTAGTGACCATCATCGCCGAAGAGGTGGAAAGACTGCACGATACCTATGGCGAACGCCTGAAAGTAGAGACCAAAATTCCTTGCAACTGCCGAATTTGTAAAGACAGCCAAACGCCGCATTTTTACGATAAAAAAGACTTGGACAATCGCCTGATGAAGGGCAAAGCGACGGTGGAATGCCGGACAAGTTTCGACGACGTAAATGTGCAGGGGTTGTTGGATGGGGTGTTTACGCAGGTGGTAGAGATTGATGCGGTGCCTGGCAGTCACCCCGTCAATACGACCCTTATCCGCGAACTCATCGAAGAAGGCGAAACCAAGAAAGCCCTCGAAATTTTTAAGAAAATCAACCCCAACGAAGCAACCGTTTTATTGGGGAAACTGGCGGAATTGAACAAAAAACACCCGACGCTCACCGGGGAAGAATACCTGCGTGAAAAAAGTAAAATTGATGCCGGACTGCTGGCTTTGCTGAATACTTAAATGAACTTTCCGAAAGTTGGAAACTTTCGGAAAGTTGCGCCAAACACTACCAATCACATGACCCAACCCTCCTTTGAAAAAATAGACCGCTACATCGCCTCCCTCCTCGCGCCCGACGACCCGGTGCTGGCCGCGACCGAACAATCCATCATCGCAGCCGGCATGCCGGTCATCAGCGTGAGCGCGAACCAGGGAAAATTCCTGCACTTGCTGGCTTTGCTGTGCCGGGCCAACAAAATCCTCGAACTCGGCACACTCGGCGGTTACAGCACCATTTGGATGGCGCGGGCTTTGCCGCCTGGCGGCCAACTCACGACCATCGAACTGGAACCCGATTATGCCGAAGTCGCCCGGAAAAACATCGCGCTGGCGGGCCTGAGCGACAAAGTGGACATCCGCGTCGGCAAAGGGCTGGACGTGTTGCCGCAACTCGAAGCGGAAGGCGCCGGGCCCTTCGACCTGATTTTTATTGACGCCGACAAACCGCCATACACCGAATATTTTCAACACGCGCTGCGGCTTTCGCGCCCCGGCACTTTGATTGTGGCCGACAACGTGATTCGGGAAGGTCAGGTGCTCGACCCGGCGCCTACTGACGAGCGCGTCGTTGGCGTTCAGCGTTTTAACGAAATGCTGGCAAAGGAAAAAAGGGTGACGGCCACGATTCTGCAAATGGTCGGTGTGAAGGAGTGGGACGGTATGGCGCTGGCTGTGGTGAATGCCCGGTAAAAACATCCCAATCCGTTTTTTCGCTGCTTCTGCCGCTTTTTTGATATTAAAAGCCGATGCCTCAATTTAGCGTTGTCCATCGGATACAACACTTCCAATTTTAGCACGATATTTGCGCCGCTCCCCGCTTATTGTTGTTTATCCAAAACTAACTTTTTTGCATGAAAATATCTAAACAAGCAAAATTTCTGCTCTTGTCCGGGCTGGCGCTCGTGTTCTTTGTCCAGTCTTGTAAAGATTACCGGGTGGAGCCGTCGCGTTTGACTACACACGAATTTGATAGCAACGTCTTTTTGCGCTGGAATGAGTTGTTTCTCGAGCTCGACCGTTACGCTAAAGGATATCGCCCGGGTCCGGCGCCACGCGCATTGGGCTATTTGGGACTGTCAGCCTATCACTCGGTCGTAGCAGGCATGCCGAACAATAATTCTCTCGAGAATTACATACCAGGTCTCGACGTGCCCGAAGCCGACGCAGAAGCCGACTACCATTGGCCGACTTGTGTGAATGAGTCGTACGCTTACCTGATGACGCGCTTCTTTTTCCACATGGAAAACGAATATCCTGACCTTTTTCAAAAAATCGAGCAGACGCGCGAACAGTTGAACAACGAATTTGCTTTGGAAACCACGCCTGAAATTTTCGAGCGCTCCAAGGCATTTGGACAAAGTGTGGCAGCAGCAGTGTACGAATGGGAAAAACTGGACCTACCCGGCCACAACGCCTTTCTGACGCCGCAGCCGGATTCCTACTCGCCACCTCAAGGCCCCGGCCTTTGGCAACCAACTTTCCCTGATTTCAACAAGGCAATGTTCCCGTACTGGGGCGATGTGCGCACATTTGCCATGAAAGACGCTGACAAATTGGCTAAACCGCCAATTCCTTACAGTGAAGATTCCTCTTCTTTGTTCTACCATCAGGCGCTGGAAGTGTTCAACACAGTGAATTTCATTCACAACTACGACCCGAACAATACAGCTCAGGCAGCCCTCGCTTACGAATTGAAATGGATCGCCATTTTTTGGAGTGATGACATTTTGAACTACACTTTCGCTCCTCCGCCCCGCCTGATCGCTATTGCCAACCAGGTAGTTGATATTGAAAAAATTGATTTGGGAGAGGCTGCCGAATTGTACGCAAAAATGGGTTTGGCGCTAAGCGATGCAGGGGTTGCTACCTGGCTCTCCAAATATCATTACAATGTAGAGCGGCCTGTATCGTACATCCGACGCGTCGTTGCCAAAAACACCCCTGCTGCAGCAAACTGGAAAACGATTCTGGACAATCCCTACACTGGTTTCCAGGGCATGACGCCTGCTTTCCCGGCTTATCCTTCGGGGCACTCGGCTTTCGGCGGAGCGGGTGGTAAAATTCTGTCGTCGTTTTTTGAATACAACAGCAATCACCCCGGCACTTATAATTTCACAGATTTGTGTCACCAGGATCGCACAGATTTCCCGGACAACACAAATACACCGCGCACATTTTCTTCTTTTAAAGATCTTGCCAACGAGGATGCTTATTCGCGCATTCCGTTGGGCGTCCATTTCCGCATGGACTGCGATGAAGGTCTGCGTCTCGGCGAATTGGCCGCTCAGCGTGTGCTGGAATTGCCCTGGAAAAAATAATTTCAGGTGATAAATTTGCGAAAAAAAGGGCAGACCGAGTGTTCGGTTTGCCCTTTTTTGTGAAAAACCATCGGGTTTTTCTGCTCAATTTTCTTCCTTGAATTTTTCCCAGGTCGTCTTGGCGTAGTGCTCTTCGGCAGTAAATTTGAGTTCGCGCAGCACGTCTTTCGGCTCTTTGTAGCCTGGTGAAATCATGATGCGTTCGTATTTTTCGTTCAGGTAAACGAAGTTCGGGTAGCCCATTTGGCCGTCCAGCAAAGAGTAAGCGAGCGCGTGTACTTTTCCTTCCGGGATGTATTTGAACGTGTGGCCGTTGAACTGAATATCCGTTTTTTGCTCGGCATTCAGTTTGACCGGATAAAAATTAGCGGCGAGGTAAGCGGCTACCGTCGAGTCTGAAAAAGTAGTTTTGTCCATGCGTTTGCACCAGCCGCACCAGTCGGTGTAAATGTCCACCATGATTTTGCGCGGCGCTGTTTTTTGAAGTTCTGCCGCCTCTTCCCAAGTGTACCATTTGAGCGTATCCGCAGTCGGCAGCGTCGCGGGTTTTTGAAGTGTAAAAGCGACCAAACCAGCACCAAAAAAGCAGGCGATGGCAGCGAAAGCGATTTTTTTCATGTTTTTGAAAAATAACGAGTGTTGAAAATATGGAGCAAAAATACCCCTAAAGACAACACGAAAGATTGAACGTTTCGTCAAGGCGCCAAAAAACAAGCCTCACACCTCACCCCTCACTTCTCACTTCTAAACAACGTATGGCTTTTCTCCTTTTTTACGTCACGCATCCCGACGAAACGACTGCCCGCCGCATCGCCGAACACCTTGTACGTGAACGCCTTGCGGCCTGCGCTAATATTTTTCCCATCACGAGCGCCTACTGGTGGCAAGGCGCGATGCAGCACGAAGGCGAGTGGGTCTCCATCCTGAAAACCCGGCTCGACCTGGAGCAAAAACTGGAAACGGCAATTCAAAAAATTCACCCTTACGAAGTGCCCTGCATCCTGCGTTACGAAGTGCGGGCGAATGAGGCTTACGAAAATTGGATCATGTCCGAAACGGATCAGAATTTGCAGAATTAAAGAATTTTCAAAATTCTGTCATTCCTGCATTCTGCAAATTCTATAATTTGGTGAATTCTATAATTCTGCGAATTCTGATCTATCGGGCAAAAGGTGCGGCATCTTGTCCGCAAAATTCACCGGCAAGGAACTTGTAGTAGCCCGTCACGCCAATCATGCCCGCGTTGTCGGTACAAAACTGAAACGCCGGGATGTAAGTCGCCCAACCTTCCTGCCGCCCCATTTCTTCCAGTGCCTGGCGCAAACCCGAATTGGCACTCACGCCGCCGGCAATGGCGATCTCCCTGATACCCGTCTGGCGCGCGGCTTTGCGAAGTTTTTTAAGCAAAATGGTGATGATGCTCGTTTGAACGGACGCACAGATGTCGGCGAGATTTTCTTCAATAAAATTCGGATTGGCAGCGACTTCTTTTTTCAAAAAATACAAAATCGAAGTTTTCAAGCCGCTAAAACTGAAGTTCAAACCCGAAATGGCCGGCTCCGGGAACGGGAAACGCGGCTTCCCTTCTCGTGCCCATTTGTCAATCAGCGGCCCGGCGGGATAACCCAGCCCAAGCAATTTGCCCGACTTATCGAACGCCTCGCCCGCCGCGTCGTCGAGCGTTTCGCCGATAATTTCCATATCAAGAAAATCGCGTACCAACACGATTTGTGTGTGTCCGCCGCTCACCGTGAGGCAGAGAAACGGAAATTTCGGCTTCGGGTCTTCGGCAAAATGTGCCAACACGTGCGCCTGCATGTGATTCACCTCGATGAGCGGCAGGTTGCGCGTGAGCGCGAAGGCTTTGGCAAAAGAGGTCCCGACGAGCAGCGACCCCAGCAGGCCCGGCCCGCGTGTGAAAGCCACTGCGGTGATTTCTTCTTTCGCTACGCCTGCTTTTTTAAAAGCCAAATCCACGACCGGGATAATGTTCGCCTGATGTGCCCGCGACGCTACTTCCGGCACCACGCCGCCATATTGGCGATGCGCGTCCTGGTTGGCGATACAATTGGACAAAACCACGCCGTCGCGGATGATGGCTGCCGAAGTATCGTCGCAGGAGGATTCGATGGCTAAAATAGTGACGCGCATAGCGATTTTCTTTTCCGGAAAATTTTTTTTGGGAGTGCAAAATTACGCGTTTCGAGGATGGCGCCGCGATGGGTTTCTTTTTCAAAAATCAATATTTCAGGCTCGAAAATTGTCGTAATTTGGCACGATTCTTTATCGGTATTTGCCGCTCCGAAACAGCCTTCTTTCCCAAAAGTTTCCATTTTTGACTGAAATTCTATCTTAAAACCGATTCAATCACAAATCACGTTTCTCAAGTATGTTCGGATCAAGTACAAAAGAAAAAACGCCTGCAACCCCGGCGACAGGCGGCGACAGCGCCATCACAACTGTCATCGCCAAAGGCACTGTTATCGAGGGTAAATTTGTTTGCGCCGAAAATGTGCGCCTCGACGGGGCCATTCACGGCGAAGTCAAAGTGGAAAAACGCTTCGTAATGGGCGACAGCAGTTTTGTGCAGGGCAACATCAACGCGCGCGATGCCGCCATCAAAGGCAAAATCAAAGGCGACGTGCTGGTAAAAGAGGCGCTGCACCTGATGGACACCGCCGTCATCGAAGGCAATATCACGGCCAAAACGATGGTGGTGGAAGAAGGCGCCCGCTACAACGGCTCTTGCCAAATCGGTCAGGGAGCATCGGCCACGCCCGCTCCGGCAAAGAATTAAGAGACTGGCAAACAATGAATTGAGGCCGGAAATTTTAAACTGTGCATATTTGCTGCCGGTTTGGAATTTCCGGCCTTCGTTTTTCAGCATGGATAAGCACGTTTTCGACTTCATCAATCCGGGGTTCAGCGCCGATACATCCGCGCATTGTTCCCTGAATGTGATTGTCGGCACGGACGGTTTTTCCCTCCTGGCAATGGGGAAAAACGACCTCGTGCAAGCGCTCAAATCCTGGAATTTTCTGCAAAAAGGACGGGATTTCAAGGATGTGGAAACTTCGCTGCGAACTGTTTTTGGCTCCGAAACAATTTTTTCTTACCCGTTTTCCGAAATCCGCTGCACGCTTTTCAACCAAAACGCAACGCTCATTCCGCGCCGGCTTTTTACGCCCGACGATTTGCCCGCTTATTTCAAATTGCTGCTGCTTCCGGGTGAGTATGAATTTTATCATGATTATTTGCCGGAGTTCGACTGCTATCTCGCGTATGCGGTGGAGCCGACAGTAACGCGGATGTGCGGGCAGTATTTTCCAGAAGCGAAAATGTCGCACCTGGCAAGCCCGCTTCTGCGAAACTGGCGGGAAGTGGCGCCTCCTGGCGATTACGAAATTTATCTGAACGTCCGAAACCAAGCGGCGCAAATCGCCGTGTTCGACCGGCAGAACCTGCTGTTTTACAACGCTTTTCAATATTCGAAAGCCAACGACTTGCTCTACTTCGTGTTGCTGGCTTACGACCAGTTTCGCCTCAGCCCGGAGGAAATTTGGTTGACCGTTTCGGGAAATTTATCTGAAGATTCGGACGCTTTCAAAGTGCTGTATCGCTACATTCAGACCGTCCGGTTCGCCCGTTTGCCCGGAAAAATGAGTTTGCCGGAACAGTTAAACGGATTGCCGGAACACTTTGCACTCGACCTTTTTTGTGTGGCAACAGGGTAAAATTCAGACAAAACAAGGTTGAAAAAATACAGACCATGAGAATCATCGGAGGAAAATTCAAAGGCCGCCGCTTCAATCCGCCTGCCGACCACTGGCCCACCCGCCCAACGACGGACTACGCGAAGGAGGCGCTTTTCAATATTCTGAACAACCAATTAGATTTTGAAGCATCGAGGGTGCTCGACCTCTTCGGCGGCACGGGAAGCCACAGTTACGAGTTCATTTCGCGCGGCTGCGAGGACGTGACGTATGTGGACAAATTCGCCGATGCTGTGCGTTTTGTGCGCAAAACCTCCGCCACACTCGGCATAGAACCTTACCTGAAAATTTACCAGATGGACGTGTTCCGGTTCATCGAACACGCGACCCAGCAGTGGGACTACATTTTTGCAGGGCCTCCCTACGCCCTGCCCACGATTGACACGATTCCCGACCTGATTTTTGAAAAAAACCTGCTCCTGCCCGACGGTCTTTTTGTGCTCGAGCACAACCCGCACCACGACTTTCTGAACCATCCGCATCTCGTAGATGTGCGAAATTACGGCAAGACGATTTTTAGTTTTTTCAAATAAAAACGAGGCAGTAACTCGCGAGTTACTGCCTCGTTTTTATTTGAAAACTTTCACGCTACTGCCTGCAAATCAGCGTAATAGGCTCCGTCGTTATCGTGTTGCTGACATGTCCGGCACGGTCAGTGATGAAAATCCGGTAAAAAACCGTGTCGAGATTCTGCGGCGCGTTTTTGGAAGTATCGCAGGGCGGAAATTTGATGCCGTTGATGTCCGGGTAGAGACAGCAAGTAGTCGGCAAAGAAATCGTAATCGTCCCTGAAATGCCGTTCCCCGCGCCTTGTGGCTCGATGTACGGAATCGAATACGGCGTTTTCCCGAACGAATCCCGGCCGTCTTCGATGAAAATATTCGGCATACTGTCGCGCGAGCCGAGGTCGCCGTCGCCGTCGGTAAAATTGAAAGAAACCCACACAGTGTCAGGCCCTAATCTCGACTGGCGCATGACATTCTTGGAAAGCCCGGCAAATTCGATGACCGGTTCGTTGGGATAATCGGGCGGTTTCACACAAAACTGGAAGAGTCCGGCGACGATGATGGAAAAAAATAAAGTTCCAAAAACTGTTTTCTTCATAGCGTGGATGCAGGTTGTATTTTGCGCTCAAAATTGCGATTTATTCGGCTATGCAAACACCCGAACGAGCGGAATTATTGCCACTGCTGGCGGATTTGGAGAACGGACGTTTCGAGGAAACTGCGCTGGCTGTGTTTCGCTATCAGGCTGCACACAACCCGCTCTACTCAAGATTTTTAGAGCTGCTGAATCATCGCTGTGAACCGTCTGCCTTGAACCGTATCCCGTTTCTTCCAATTCAATTTTTCAAAACACAGGAAATCAAAACAGGGTCGTGGGCGCCACAAACGACTTTCACAAGCAGCAGCACGACCGGCCAAACGCCCTCGCGCCACCTCGTCCGCGATTTGGATTTTTACCTCGAAAATACCCGGCGCGGTTTTGCAAAATACTACGGCGCCCTGTCTGAATGGCGCATTTTGGCGCTGTTACCTTCCTACCTGGAGCGCGAAGGTTCGTCGCTCGTAGCAATGGCCGGGCATTTCGTCCAACTGTCCGATTTTCCCGAAAACGGCTTTTTCCTCCATGACTTTGAAAAACTCCGCGACACACTTGTTTTTTGTAAATCAAAAGGTTACAAAACTTTATTGCTCGGCGTGAGTTTCGCTTTGCTGGATTTCGCCGAGCGTTTTCCGATGGATTTATCGGGCATCACGATCATGGAAACGGGCGGCATGAAAGGCCGCCGCCGCGAACTGACGCGTGTCGAATTGCACGAAACCTTGCGCGCTGCTTTCCGGGTCGAGGCGATTCATTCAGAGTACGGCATGACGGAATTATTCTCTCAAGCCTATGCGACCGGTGGTTCGCTTTTTTCACCGGCGCCGACGATGCGCGTGTTGGCGACCGAAATTTACGACCCATTTTGCCCGGTCGCGCCGGGCCGAACGGGCGTGCTGAATATCATTGACTTAGCCAACCTCGACACTTGCAGTTTTATTCAAACGGAAGATGTCGGCAAAGTTTTTTCCGACGGACGCTTCGAAGTGCTGGGGCGGCTCGACGCGGCAGAAATGCGCGGCTGCAACCTGATGGTGGAGTAAAAAATCAGCGTATGAAACGAATAGGTCTTATGTCCGACACCCACTCCTACCTCGACGAAAAGGTGTTTCAATACTTCGCAGAATGCGACGAAGTGTGGCATGCCGGCGATTTCGGCAATGTCGAAGTTGTAGATAAATTAAAGGCTTTCAAGCCATTGCGTGGCGTTTATGGCAATATTGACGGAGCGGCTATCCGGGCGGAAATGCCGCTCGACCTTCGCTTCGAATGCGAAGGCGTGGCGGTTTTTATGACGCATATCGGCGGCTATCCGGGGCGGTACGAGCCGCGAGTCCGGCAGATTTTGCAAGCCGACCCGCCGCGCAACGGCTTGTTTATCAGCGGACACTCACACATTTTGAAAGTAATGCCTGATCCGAAACTGGATTTTCTGCACGTCAATCCCGGCGCTTGCGGCAACGAAGGCTGGCACAAAGTGAAAACGCTCGTACGCTTCACGCTCGACGCCGGGAAAATCAGCGACTTCCAAATTATCGAACTCGGCAGTCGCGGCATCCAACGTGGAAATGAAAAAATGGCCTAATTTTGCCGCCGTTTGGTCCCGTAGTTCAATGGATAGAATAGAAGTTTCCTAAACTTTTGATATGGGTTCGATTCCCGTCGGGACCACAAAAAAGCCCTGCAAGTCGTTGGTTTGCAGGGCTTTCCATTTTTAAAAACGTCTTTTGAGCAGATAGCGTCGCCCGCTTTCGACGACGGTAATTTGCGCGACTTCCCAGCCTTCGGCGTAAAAAGTGTTCAGGCCGTCCACGAGGCTGCGAAAGTCGAAGCGTTTACCGTTTTCGTCCGTCACGTGGTCTTCTTTGGGGTTCGACTGGCCGTAGTCCACCTTGAACGTACAGCGCCCGTCGGTGCGAAACTGCGGATCGAGTTCGATGTATTGACCGGTGTTGTCGGGGCCGATTTTTACGCCTTCCACGTAGATTTGAGCGTAAGCGCCACAAATCCCGACCGTCGTTAGAATAAGTGTGAAAAATGCCTTTTTCATGGTTAAAACTGTTTTTTGGACAAAGAAAAAGGCGAAAAACAACTTGCAAACGGCCTTAACCGGAGATTAACCGGCTTAACAGTTTTTAACACGGCTCTTTTAACTTTTCGGAAGTTTGGCGCCAAACATTTTCAAAGCATTGGCTGTCGTGACGCGGGCAATTTCCGCAAGCGGCAACACTTTTACCTCCGACAACATGTCGGCCACGAGGCGAATATAGGCGCTTTCGTTGCGTTTGCCTCGGTGCGGCACAGGTGGCAAGTAGGGCGAGTCTGTTTCCAAAACGATGTGTTCGAGCGGAATTTCTTTCAAAACAACAGGCAAATCCGACTTCGGGTAAGTCAAAGTGCCGCCAATACCAAGCATAAAACCGAGATCAATCATCCGCCGGGCTTGTTCCGAAGTCCCTGAAAAACAGTGAAATATGCCGCGCAATCTTCCGTCCTGACCGGCTTTTACCAGTTCGAGGCATTCCTCGTTGCTCTCGCGGGAATGGATGATGATGGGCAGATTCAGGTCTTTTGCCCACTCGATTTGGCGGGTAAATGCAATTTTTTGAATTTCCAGCGTGGATTTGTCCCAGTAAAGGTCAATACCCGTCTCCCCTACCCCGGCCCACTTGCGTTTGCCGAGCCATTTTTCTACCAAAGCCAGTTCCTGTTCGTAAGTACCCGGTTGGACCGAACCGGGGTGAAGCCCCATCATCGCGAAGCAGTTTTCGGGAAAAGCAGCCTCCAAATCGAGCATGGGCTGGATAGATTCGGCGTCAATATTGGGCAGGTACATCCGGGTGACGCCTGCGGCAATGGCGCGGCGCACCATGTCCGGACGGTCGTGGTCAAACTTGCCGGAATACAAGTGAGCGTGGGTGTCTATGAGTTTCAGCATAAAATAAAAAACGCCATAAGTTTTTAACTTACAGCGTTTTAGGTCGGGAGGATGGCGCGAAATCGCGCCACAACCTCTCAGGTCGGGATGACTGGATTCGAACCAGCGACCTCGTCGTCCCGAACGACGCGCGCTACCGGGCTGCGCTACATCCCGCTTTCAGACTAGGAGTTGTCCTCTAAAATATCTTTTGATGCCTCGCTTTTTAATTTTGGATTCAAGCAACATGGACTCACTTTGTGTTTGACATTCTATTGCTTTTACCAACTCCCAAGGAACACCTTTTTTTGTCGAACTAACCAAACCTTTGTTGTGGCGTTCGAGTCGTTTTTGCAAGTCTTCGGTCTGACCTACATAGAATTTTTGGATTGATGGGCTAAACAAGACATAAACAAAGAACATTTTCAAAAGGCTTTGGATCGGGATGATGGCGCAATTTCGCGCCACGACCTCGTCGTCCCGAACGACGCGCGCTACCGGGCTGCGCTACATCCCGCTTTTTTGAGCCGGACACGGGATTTGAACCCGCGACCTGCTGATTACGAATCAGCTGCTCTACCGCTGAGCTAATCCGGCTTGTTTTTTTGAAAAGCGGCGGCAAAGATACATTCGCTTAAAAGAAACAGGCAAGGAGTTTTTATTTTTTCGGGAAAATAATTCCACCCGACTCAGGTATGTTTCCAGATTTTGTAATCGGCGGTCATGTCTCCACGATTTTTCGGCATCACCCGCAAAGGTTCGCAGGGGCGCAGGCTTTCGTAACATCGGGCGGGCAATTGCTGATACAGCCGGGTACCTTCAGTTTTCCATGTAATCATTTCGTCACTGACTTCCTTTACGACTTTGCCGGGATTGCCCACGACCATACTGCGGCGGGGGATTTTTTCGCCACTTTTCAAAAAACACAAAGCCCCGATGATACATTCCTCGCCGATTTCCACCTCGTCCATCAGCACAGCGTTCATGCCGACAAGACTGTTTCGACCTATCGTAGCACCATGAATAATCGCTCCGTGACCGATGTGCGCCGATTCCTGCAATAAAACTGTGACGCCCGGAAACATGTGAATCGTGCAGTTTTCCTGCACATTACAGCCGTCTTCGATGATAATCTGCCCCCAATCCCCGCGAATTGCCGCGCCGGGGCCAACATAGACATCGCGCCCGATGATGACGTTGCCGGTGACTGCCGCCTGCGGATGAATAAAAGCACTTTCGTGGATGACCGGGCGAAAACCGTTAAATTCGTAAATCATGCGAATCCGTTTTTTTGAAAATAAATGCGCATAAAGGTCGGGAAAGTCAGGCATTGACCCGTTTTTCTTCAAAAATCCTTGACCTCACTGCCACCAATTTTAAAAAATCTGCGTCACTTTCCTGTCAGGAACACAGCGATTTTTCACCCTTGCCGAAGCGCTTTCTACTTTTGCGGCTCAAAAATTTTAAAATGAATTTTTTCAACCCATCCCCGACATCCAATTCGCAGCACCTGTTTCTGAGAGCCGCCAGCGGCGAAAATACTGAACGTCCGCCTGTTTGGCTCATGCGCCAGGCCGGTCGGATTTTGCCGCAATACCGGGCTTTGCGCTCCAAGTTTCCTGATTTCAAAGCATTTGTAAAAACGCCAGAAGCCGCCGCCGAAGCCACCATCCAGCCAGTGGACGAACTCGGCGTGGACGCGGCCATCATTTTCAGCGACATCCTCGTGGTGCCGGAAGCGATGGGGTTGGACTACGAAATGATAGAGGCGAAAGGCCCCCGTTTCCCAAAAATTATTGAAAATCAAAACGATGTCGCGGTACTCGCATCAGGAAATGCAGCGGCTGAACGGCTGAACTATGTTTACGAAGCATTAAAAATCACGAAGCGAGAACTCGCAGGGCGTGTCCCGCTCATCGGTTTTGCCGGCGCGCCGTGGACGATTTTGGCCTACATGACGGAAGGTGGCGGCAGCAAAACGTTTTCAAAAGCCCGCCGCATGCTCTACACCGAGCCGGAACTGTCGCACGCACTTTTGCAAAAAATCACCGACACGACGATTTTTTATCTCAAAAATCAAGTCGCCGCAGGCGCGGATTTGATTCAATTGTTTGACTCCTGGGCGGGCGAATTGCCGCCCGAACACTACCGCGCTTTCGCTGTGCCTTACCTGCGCCAAATCTGCGAAGCCTTGCCAGAAGTCCCAAAAACAGTGTTCGCTAAAGGTGCGTGGTTTGCACTTGAAGATTTGGCCGCGCTGCCTTGTCAAGTCATTGGTTTGGACTGGAATATCTCTCCTGAATTTGGGAGAAAAATGACAGGTGGCTCGAAGGTTTTGCAAGGCAATCTCGACCCTTGCGCCCTCTACGCCGATACTAAAACCATTGAAAAAGAAACGGTTGCGATGCTTCGCGCCTTTGGCGGGCGGCACATTGCCAACCTTGGTCACGGCGTTTATCCCGATACGCCGCTGGATGGGGTGCGGGCATTTGTAGATGCGGTGAAAGGGTTTGCGAATTGAACTTTCGGAAAGTTGACAACTTTCCGAAAGTTGGGCGTAGAAACAAAAAACCCGCCACGACTTTGTCCCGGCAGGTTTTAAAAAGACCCGTGTATTTTCAAAACAGAGGAATTTTCAGCGAATCGGCAGGCCTTCCGATTCCCAGGCAGCCATGCCGCCTTCGAGAATGGCGACATCCTGATAACCGTGATTAACAAGAAATTTCGCGGCCTCTTTGCCTTTGTTGCCAATGCCGGAGACAATCACCACCGGACGGTTGGTCGGCAGTTCGCCGTAGCGTTGGTTCAACTCATTGAAAGGAAGGCGGACAATCTGTTTCACATCAGCGTCCTTGGCATTTGCCCCTTTTTTGTCGCGCACGTCCACCAGTACGCTTCCCAAAATGTAGGCGGCGTAAGCCTCGCGTGGACTGAAACTTTTAAAAGCAGTCATGTTTTCAATTTTTCTGATTAACGAATAAAAATTTACAATTTCGGCTGTAAAGTTATACTTAATTTCAATCAAATCGCAAATCGAGAAATGAATAGTTTCATTCCTTTTAAATTTCAAAAGCAAATCAAAGTAAAAATGAACTTTGGAAAATATTTTTCAGGCGCAACCATGATTCACCGAATTTGGTTTTGAATTACGAATGGCAAAAATGCGCGTAGTTTTGCCGCCGCTTTTGCTCTAACTAAATTATCACCATGAAAGAAGTTTATATCGTCTCTGCCGTACGCACTCCGATTGGGAGTTTCGGCGGAGTTTTGGCGGGTATTTCCGCCACCCAACTCGGCGCTGCGGCCATCGAGGGCGCGTTGAAAAAAGCCGGTGTCGCTGCCGACCAGGTGAACGAAGTCCTGATGGGCAATGTCGTCAGCGCCAATCTCGGCCAGGCTCCGGCGCGACAGGCGGCGCGTTTTGCGGGCTTGCCCGACAACGTTCCCTGCACCACGATTAACAAAGTCTGCGCCTCCGGCATGAAGGCGATAACGCTTGGCGCACAGAGTATTATGCTCGGCATCAACGACATCGTCGTAGCAGGCGGCATGGAAAACATGTCGCAAATCCCTTACTATCTACCCAATGCGCGCTGGGGCTACAAGTACGGCAACGGCGAACTCGTGGACGGCCTCGCCAAAGACGGCCTCACCGACGTGTACAACCAAAAAGCGATGGGCGTGTGCGCCGACGCGACCGCAACGAAGTACGCCATCAGCCGCGAGGAGCAGGACGCTTTCGCGATTGACTCTTACAAACGCGCCGCCGCCGCGACTGACGCAGGCTTTTTCAAATCGGAAATCGTGCCAGTCGTGATTCCGCAGAAAAAAGGCGATCCGATGCAAATTGCTGAGGACGAGGAATATAAAAAGGTGATGTTCGACAAAATCCCAGGCCTGCGCCCCGCTTTCACGCCCGACGGTACAGTGACGGCTGCCAACGCCTCGACCATCAACGACGGTGCCACGGCGCTTATCCTCGCCAGCGAAGAGGCAGTGAAACGCCTCGGCTTGAAGCCGATTGCCAAGATTCGCGGCTTCGCCGATGCAGAACAGGAACCCGAATGGTTCACCACCACGCCGACCATTGCCGCACCCAAGGCTCTGAAAATGGCGGGCGTTTCCAAAAACGATATTGACTTTTTTGAAGTGAATGAGGCGTTTTCCGTCGTCGCGCTGGCGTTTGAAAAAGTGATGGAGATCGAACACGGCCAGACGAATGTGTTTGGCGGCGCGGTATCGCTCGGCCATCCGCTCGGCGCGTCAGGCGCCCGCATTGTGACGACGTTGAACAACGTTTTGCAACAGAAAAACGGCAAACTCGGTCTCGCGGCGATTTGCAATGGCGGCGGCGGGGCGACGGCGATTGTGATTGAAAAGGTGTGATAATCTTCATGGCAAAGGCGCAAAACGCCGCCGCGAAGAAGAGAAATTGAAGATAAAAGCAACTTAAAAAGTTGATTTTGAAAAATAAAAAACCGGCTATTTCCTGATTGGAATGGCCGGTTTTTTTTATTCTTAAAAACGTTTACTAAACTTTTGAAAGTTTAGCAAACGTGTCGGTGTCCAACTCAATGAGGCAATTTTTCGCGGAAATACCCGTACACCCAAGTGCCCGCAATAGCCGACAAAATCGTGGCGCCGATAGCCAGCGCACCCGTGCCGAGCGTGGCGAACAAGGGGCCGGGGCAAGCGCCCGTCATCGCCCAGCCGAAGCCGAACAAGAGGCCGCCATAGATTTGGCCCTTGTTGAAAGTCTTGTTGTGGAATTCGATTTTCTCGCCGTAAATCGTCTTGATGCCGAATTTTTTTATCAAAAAAACCGACAACGCGCCTACTGCCACAGCCGTGCCGATGACGCCGTACATGTGAAACGATTGCAGCCTGAACATCTCCTGAATGCGAAACCACGAGATGATTTCGGCTTTCACGAAGGTGATGCCGAACAGGATCCCGACGGCGACGTATTTCAGGTTGTGATACCAGGGGTGGACGAGTTCCGACTCGTTGACGCACATCGTGTCCAATGAGCGCACTTCGAAGTCAGTCTCCGCGACGGTCGTTGTATTGAAATTAGTCTGAGCCATTTTTAGAGTTGCATAATGAAGGGTAAAATCAAATTAGCCATCAAAAAACCGCCCGCCATGAAACAGCAGGTCGCAATGAGCGACGGCCATTGCAAATTGGAAAGCCCCATAATAGCGTGACCGGAAGTGCAGCCGCCTGCGTAGCGCGTGCCGAAACCGACCAAAAATCCGCCCACGACAAGCAGGATAAATCCGCGCAGGGTGAACAGGCTCTCCCACGACACCAAGTCGGCAGGCACGATGCTGCTGTAATCCGTGACGCCGTAGCCCGCCAGTTCTTCCGCCAGAGCGGGTGCGACTTGCACGGGATTCGGGTCGGCCAGCAAAGTGGAAGCAATGACTGCTCCGGCGACGATGCCCACGACAAAAAAGAGATTCCAGGCCTCCTTTTTCCAGTCGTATTTGAAAAACTTGACGTTTGCCGGAAAACAGGCGGCACAGATGTGGCGCAAATTGGCCGAGAGGCCAAAATGTTTGTTACCCAAAATAAGCAAGGCCGGTACCGTCAGACCAATGATGATGCCTGCCACGTACCAAGGCCAGGGTTGTTGCAAAAATTCGAGCATTTTTGTTCAGGTTGATGAAGTTGATAAGGGTGGTGAAGGTTGTTAATCAACTTGAAAAACCTTCATCAACCCTCCTCAACATTTTAGTTCAGTTGCGATTGAAGTGAATCCCACGCGCCGCCGTTGTAAACTTCGATGCCGTTGCTTTTCAGGACACCGGCAGCAGCGCCACTGCGATTGCCACTGCGGCAAACGGTGATGACGGGGACATTTTTATTTTTCAAAAAAGCAATTTTGGTCCCGATTTGGTCGAGCGGAATATTGAGCGAGCCTTTGATGTGGCCGCTACCGAATTCGCCCGGTGTGCGCACGTCCACGATGACGGCGCCTTTTTGCATGAGTTGTTGTACGTCAAATGACACTTCGGAGGTTCCGAAGAGTTTATCGAAAAATCCCATTGTTTGAAAAGAAGTTGATGAAGTTGAGAAGGGTTGATAAAAGTTGATGAAGGCTTATAAGGTTGATAATCAACTTTATCAACCTTTATCAACCCAAAAATTAGAGCATCGTTGTCGGGCAAACATAGTCGCTCACAGGAACGTTGCCAGCCTCCTTGAGGGCTTTGAAACCGCCGCGTACGTCAATCAGGTTGTCGTAGCCGCGTGCCCGCAGGATGGAGGCGAAAATCATGGAGCGATAACCGCCGGCGCAATGCACGAAGTATTTTTTGTTTTTGTCCACCTGCGCCATGCTGTCGTTGATGAAATCAAGCGGTGCGTTTTCTGCGTCGAGGACGTGTTCGCTGTAATACTCGCTGTTTTTGCGGACATCGAGGATGTTGAGCGATTCGCCGCGCTGGAGGCGTTCGCCGATTTCTTTGGCATCCACACGCTGGATGGTGTCGGTTTCCATCCCCGCTTTTTTCCATGCATCGAAGCCGCCGTCGAGGTAGCCAATGACGTAATCGTAGCCGACACGGGCAAGACGGGTGATGACTTCTTTTTCGCGACCCGGCTCGGCGACGAGCAGGATTTCCTGCTTGATGTCAGGAATGAGCGCGCCGACCCAGGGAGCGAAATTGCCGTCAATGCCAATGTTAATCGAGTTGGGCACAAAGCCTTTAGAGAAAGTTTCGGCGTCGCGGGTATCGAGCAAAATAGCGCCGGTTTCGTTGGCCGCCGCCTCGAACGCGCGGGGGCTGAGGGCGTGTGTGCCGCGTTTCAACACGTCGTCGATGCTGTCGTAGCCTTTTTTATTCAACATGACGTTCAGCGGGAAGTAAGCGGGCGGCGGCATGAGACCGGTCGTCACTTCTTTCACGAATTCTGCTTCCGTCATGTCGGCGCGCAGGGCGTAGTTGGTCGCTTTCTGGTGGCCGAGCGTATCGAACGTTTCTTTGCTCATGTTTTTGCCGCAGGCAGAGCCAGCCCCGTGTGCCGGATAGACGATAACGTCGTCGGGCAGGGTCATTACTTTGTTGCGCAGCGAGTGGAAAAGCGTCGCGGCCAGTTGTTCCTGCGTCATGTGTGCAGCTTTTTGCGCCAGGTCAGGACGGCCTACGTCGCCGATGAAAAGCGTGTCGCCGGAGAAAAGGGCTTTTTCTTTGCCGTTTTCATCAATAAGCAGGTAACAAGTACTCTCCATCGTATGGCCGGGCGTGTGCAACACTTTGATTTTCAATTTTCCAAGTTGGAAAATCTCGCCGTCTTTGGCGACGTGCGCGTCAAAATCGGGCTGGGCCGTGGGGCCGTACACGATGGGCGCGCCGGTTTTTTTCGACAAATCCAAGTGGCCGCTCACGAAGTCGGCGTGGAAGTGCGTCTCGAAAACGTACTTGATTTTCGCGCTGCTTTTGGCCGCACGGTCAAGGTAAGGTTGCACTTCGCGCAGCGGGTCAATCACGGCTGCTTCTCCTTCACTTTCAATGTAGTAGGCGCCTTGAGCGAGGCAGCCGGTATAAATTTGTTCGAGCGTCATGGTAGAGGTCGTGGTTTGGTTGAACTTAAATTGAATGGTACAAAGGTATTGGGGGGAGCGGTTGTTCGACGGTGACAGGTGTTACATTGGAGGTTGATTTCAAACTTTTACCGGAAAATAAAGCTCTTTCACGATAATGTAAATCCCCATCAAAAGTACAAACCAGCCGAACGCTGGTTTGAGTTTGTCGCCGTGAATTCGTTTGGACAAGGCCGAGCCGATAAAAATGCCCGCTACGGCAAAAGTCGAAAATAAAAACAGAAATTTCCAATCAATGGCCTGATGACCGATGTCGCCCAGAAAACCGAGCAGCGATTTTCCGGCGATAATCAAGAGCGATGTGCCGACGGCTTGTTTCATCGGCAAACCCGCCAACAGCACCAACGCGGGGATTATCAAAAATCCGCCGCCCGCGCCTACGAGACCAGTCAAAATTCCGACAACAACGCCTTCCGCAAGAATCAAAGGGTAATTATAGCGGCGTTCGTGTTGCTCTTCCTCTGTCCCGTTTTTCTTGCTGCGAATCATCGAAAACGACGCGGCCACCATCAGCACGGCAAACAGGAGCATCACAAAAAGGTTTTTCCCAACTGCCATGTCGCCGAGATGAAAAACCGGGTCGGGGATGATTGGCACGAGCCATTTACGCGTGGCGTACACCGTCGCGATGCTCGGAATGCCGAAAATGACAGCCGTTTTGTAGTCCAGCATTTTTTTTCGGGCATAGTCTGCCGAACCCACCAAGGCCGTCAGCCCTACAATGAAAAGCGAATACGCCGTTGACAACAAAGGTTCTACGCGCATGACGTATACCAGCACCGGGACAGTCAGGATAGACCCTCCACTTCCGATCAGGCCGAGCGAAACGCCGATGAGTACAGAAAGAAAATAACCAAAAACTTCCATTCTAAATCAGGGCTAATATTTTTGTTTGAGGGGATTTTGAGGGAAAATTGCTGAGTGTAGACATTCCATGTTTTGAAAACATGGAATGTCTCGCAAACTCATTTGCGTTCGCTGACCGGACAAGTGTTCAGCCCGACAATGGCATAAAGCGGGCAAAAGCCGACCAGACTGGTCAGCACGAAAATAGCGCCGAGCGCCAGCAGGACGTAACCCAAAACACCTGTAACTGCGTTGGTGAAAAACAAAACCGCAAAGACGGCGGCCAATATCAGGCGGATGGTTTTGTCGGTCGAACCCATGTTCTGTTTCATGGCTGAAGTTGATTTAGTGTGAAAAATAAAAAACCGACACTCCGGCCACACCTGCGAGCAGCAGGCATAAAAGGCAGACAATCAAAATTTTAAGCCATTTCGGCACGGCGTCGGATTGTTTTGTTTCGTAATTGAGACAAAGTTGCGACTCTTGACCGCTTGCTCTTTGTAACACTTGCTACACAAGCTCAATTTTTAACAGAATAAACTGGGTTTTCAGGATTTTAAAATCTTGTCCATCATGTAAATCCTGTCGAAAAACAAAACAACGCCTGTCCAAGTCCAAGCGCTACACCAATTCAATTTTGCCCCTGAAAAGTTTGACGGCGCCCTCGCGTTCGAGTTTTTTCAATACCCTCGAAATGGCTTCGCGCGGGCTGCCGATTTCGTCGGCGATTTCCTGGTGGGTCACGGTGAGCAGGCGGGTTTTGAACAGCCTGGATTTTTCTTCCAGCAAATCCATGATGCGGTCGTCCAATTTTTTAAAATTGACTTTCGTGACGGCCTCCAGTAGCTCCTCGTAGCGGGTTTGGTAGAGTTTGAAAATAAACTCCGCCCACGCAGGCGATTCCCGAATCAGGGTTGCGGCGCGTTCGGGGCGGATAAAAATGACTTCCGTTTCGTCCACCGTCACGGCTCGCACTCTGGAAGCGCTACCGTTCATGGCGCCGAGGATGGACATGACGCAACTCTCGCCGGGGCGGAGGTAATAGAGCAGGATTTCGTTGCCGTCGTCGTCTTCGCCGATCACTTTCACGTGGCCGCGTACGATGACCGGGATGCTGCGAATGTATTTGTGAAAATCTACCAGCACCTGACCGGGCGGCAGCACTTTGGTTTCGTTTTCAGCCGCAAGGCGGCGCATAAGGGAGGCGTCTGCAAGCATTTTTTCAAAAAAGGATTGAACAACCGAGTGCAATGCTAATCATTTTCACATAGTTGACCGCCTCCCAAGTGTTCATTTTCAAAATCCCGCCTTGATATAAGCCCAACCTTCTTCCTGTTTCGTCACGATTTCAGCGATGCCGACCGGCACGAAGCCCGACTCGGTCACGATTTGCGACTTTTCGAGTTTCTGTTGTTTCAGCGTGTTTTCGCAGGCGACGAACTGAATGCCCTTCATTTTCAGGGCCGTGATTTCGGGCTGCACGTTGGTTTTGTCTTTGAGCAACATCCCGATGCCCTTGTTGTGCGCCACTACTTCGAGTTGCGCCTGCGGCCAGTGCGCGAGTACGTTGTTCAACTGACGGGCAAGGGCGCGATAGGCTGCCGTGTCGGGCGTAGTCACCTGAAAAACAATGCGGTGCGGTTTTTTCTCCGACTCGGCAGGGGTTGTTTTGGAAAAAGAAAAAGCGAGGACGAAGGCAAAAGCCGCGCTCGCGCCGAGGAGATATTTTGTCAAGTTGTTCATGGTTAAAAAATGGTTGAAAATGAAAATCAGGAAAGTCATTTCGACTTTTTCAACGCCGCAAGTTTATCCTTTATCGGCTGAAAAGGCCCGAATTTACACCGTTTTCCCGAAAAATCATTAGCAAAATGCCTGAAGGAGGACTACAGGATTTGCCGGTTCAATTCGGTAACGGGCGAGTATGCAGGGTTCATTTTTTCGCCAGTTTTATGACAATCAGCCGAATCAGAAGCAGCCAGGGCAAGCCGTGAAAAGCCAAATCGAACCAGTCCATCGGCTTCATTCCGATGGCGCCGCCCGCCACCCAACGCAGTTTTCCCCAGATATGAGGCTCCGGCACGAAGGGCGCCAAACCCAGTGTGAGGCAGGCGATGAGCACGAGTTTCCAGTCGTCGAGCGCTTTCATGGATGTCAGCGGATGGACTCGATTACACTTTTTAAAGTCGCCTTGCTTTGAACGCCCGCTTGTCGCCACTGCAATTTTCCGTCTTTGAAAATCATCAGGGTCGGAACGCTGCGTACGTTGTACTGCGCGGCTAAATTTGGATTTTGGTCCACGTCAATTTTGTACACGCGGACGCTTTCACCCATGTCGGATTTCAAATCTTCCAGAATGGGTGTCACCATGCGGCAAGGGCCGCACCAGGTGGCGAAAAAGTCAATGACAGTGGGCGTTTCGGATGAAATGAGGTCTTGAAATGAAGTTTTCATGTTGCACTATTGTTTGATTATTTGACAGTTAGCAATGATTTTGTCTTGCTCCGTGAGCAAAACGGTATAAGTCCCATTCGGAAACCATTTGAGCGTAACGGGGACCTGATGTTTGCCGGGTTGATATTCCTGCTCAGGTATTTTCAGTGTTCTTTTCCCGCTTACATCGAGTATTTGAATGCCGATTTTTAGCAGGTAAGTCGTTTCAAAAGATATCTGCAACTCGTCACGGAAGGGATTTGGAACGGCCGCGACGTGCCAGGGATTTTGCTCTGCAAACTTTACGGCGCTCGCAGCATTCTGAACAAGAAACACTTTGAACAGGCGGTTGGCAGCCACACTTTCCACGCCGGTGTTGATGAAAAAAATGTTCGGCTGGGTGCTTTGGATACCGCCCAGAATATAGCCGACAAAAGCAGTGTCGGCATCGAGTTCGTCGAGCCGAATCACGCCATTTTCGTAGCGAGGCGCGTCGGGCTGAGGGATAAATTCGGCACTCGCGCCCAAGAGGTAAGGCATTTCGCCAATTTTCACCTCCGCTATCTGGCCGTCGGAAAATCGCGTCACCATGCTGATAGTTTTCACGAACGGAACGTTTTCGTCTTCAATTAAAAAACCCGTCACGTCGTCCACATAAAATTGGCTGATGCCGCCGAAAAAAATCGTATGCATCTGATTTTCAGGGGTATTGTAAAGAGGAAGATGTGCCGTGTGATACTGGTTGAGGTGTTGGCTAAAGGAGTTATTTACCCAAAAACCTGTGCTGTCTACGTCCACCGTATTGAGCCATGGAAGGTCTTGATCGTATTGAAAAACGCCTGAAAACATCGTGAAGCCGCGCCTGCTGTCAGGGAAAATTTGCGGCACCATGTTGTAGTCGCGACGGTGCAGGTTTTGCGTGTCTTTCCACGCCTCGTAGTCAGCCAAAGCCAGCGCGACGCCGTCGTCGGCGATTTTGAAACGGCGGATTTCATTGGTGTATTCCTGAAAAAATCCCGGCCCGTGATTCGGCCCCATGGGGTTGTAGCGGCCCATAAAATTTTGCCCTCCGGCGAGATAAAAATATTCGCCGAGATAGTCGAGATAGCCGCCGGTGACTCTTACGCGCTCGTCCTGCAGTTGGCGAAAATGAGGCGTTAGTGATTGATTGTTCGTAATGGCCGCTATTGCACCGGGCACATTCACTGCCGTCAAATAAGGATAGGTGATGTGGTCATTAGCCGTGTTGGAATAACCGTAGCCACCTGTGATGTAGAGCGTGTTACCTACTTGCCTGAACTCCATGTTCGTGGATTGCAACTGTTCCGCTATCGAGACGGGAAGCGTACTCAGAGGCTTCGACCACACGGTTTGGGAAACGGGGTCGAGGACGTACACGCTGTTGTTCATGCCTGCCACGTCGAACGCCGCGAAAGGTTGGCGGCGGTGCAAACCGTCTTTTCGCCCGCCGATGACGAGCCATTTTCCTCCCGATTCCCCGATGACGTATGCTTGCAATCCGGGCAAATTTGGAATCGGGATTTCCTCCAAAATGATTTTGAAATTGGGAGAAGATTGGCCGAAAAGGCTGCTCGCGCTCCCATTTAAAAATATCAGTATTGCGAATAATCGTTTCATGGTCAATGTTTTAAAAAGGTGTTACCTGAACGTGTACGGCACCCCCGTCACCTGCGTCAGCAAAGTCGCCGGAGCGTCCAAAGCCTTCGCGTAGCCACGCGGCGAGGGGGTCACGGGCGAATTGGCCGCGAGGTAATCGCGCATGGTTTGGTGCAGGGTGTAGGGCGTATTTTTGCCTTCTTTCACGTTGGGGATGCGGCAAAGCACCGTGTCGGGGTCGCCGTCGCGCTCGCAGGCGCAGACGGTGTAAGTCTTTTGTAAATCAAGCGGTTGGCTTCCCACCGTGACTTTCTGTACCCGTTTTCCCGGCTCGCCGAAAGCCAAAAATTCGACCTCCATGCCTTTGAATTTCACCACCCAGCCGCCGAAACGTTTGGAAGCGTCTTTGGCAAAAACGTTGTTCAACTCTTTTTCCAACCAATCAAAAAGTTGTTGTCCGGTCACTTTGGCCGTACGCACGGCCGAATCCACCGGCAGCATATCGAAAATGTATCCTTCGGTAATCGGCGCCAAGCCATCGGGACCTACATTTCGAGGCGGGCAAAAACGAAAACCGTTGGACAGCACGATGTCCGTGTCCACACGCCAGTCGAGCGCGTCGAGAATGAGCGTGTCAATCGTGTTTTCGATGACAAAATAGCGATACAACGGCACGGTACTGTACCCGTGAATTTTGTTGATGTCCGTTGAAAATGGCTTTTCGAGTTCGTCAATGAGTTTTTGGACTTCCGGCTTCGGCTTGTTTTTCTTCGCGTCCACTTCCAAGAGTTCGTATTTCTCGCCGACGATTTTGCCGTCTTTCACCTCCAAATCGAGCCTGCCGACGAAGGAACCGAAGGCTCCGGGCTCCACCACTTTGGCGTATTTGCACACAATCGGTTCGCGGACGCGCTCATGGGTGTCGCCGCCGAAAATGTAGTCAACGCCCTCACATTCAGGCAGATTTGCCAAATTGATTTGCTGCGAAAGGCCGATGTGCGCCACGACGACGACAAAATCGCACTGCTCCTGCTCACGCAAGACCTTGACCCAGGGGGCGAGGCTTTCTTCGGGCTTGGTATAAATGATGCCTTTGGAATAATTCGGCGACTGGCGCAGCGGCACAAGGTGGTCAGTGAGGCCGATGAAACCGATTTTCACGCCCAAACGCGACCAGGTATAGTAAGGCGGGAAAACGAGTTCGCCCTTTTTGCCTTCGCCCAAATCGTGGTACATATTGGCGCAAACTTTCGGCGCGTCGAGACCACCGAGCAGGGTTTGCATGGCTTTTTTGCCATAAATCACCTCCCAGTTGCCGGGCAAATAAAGGTCGTAGCCGAGCGCGTTCAGGATGGGAACAAAGGCTTTGCCAAGCGTTTTCACCGAGAGTTCGCTGCCTTGGAACATATCGCCCGTGTCAATCGTGAAAGTGTTGGGATTCGCCTTTCGGATTTTGTCGAGCAGGGTGGCGAGTTGCGCGTAACCCGCTGTTTTTCTGAAAACTATTTTTTCATTTTCCCAAAACAACTCGTCGTGCGGGTGGATTTGGCAGTGCACGTCGGTGGTTTGCAGGAGGGTGAGGGTGCCGGATTTTTCGATTGGCTCGATTGATTCGATTGAGCCGATTGATTCGATTGGATTGGCGACGGCTAATGGCGACAGGCTGGCGCCGATGCCGGTGAGCAGGGTATTGCGGAGGAAATCTCTTCTTTTATGAGCCATTGATTTTTTTGTTGATGAGGGTTGATAGAGTTGAAGAAGGTTGATAATCAACGTGATAAACCTTCATCAACACTCGTCAACCTATTTTTTAAACGGTTCGACGACTTGTTCCAAAAATCCGTGCGGGTATTTTTCTGATTCGGGGAAACCCAACTCGATGTCGCGCCCGTCGTGCGGCATCCACACCGTGCCGAAAAAGTAATCCCAAATGCTGAGCGAGATGCCGTAATTGACGCCATAACTGCCTTTCGGGAGTTCTTTCGAGTGGTGCCATATATGCATTTGCGGGCTGTTGAAAATGTATTTCAAAGGGCCGAGCGGCAAGTAAATGTTGGCGTGGTTGAGGTGGCCGATGGTGAGCGCGAACAAATAAATGATGATAAAGTCCTGAATACCAAAGCCAATCATCGCCAGCGGCAGGTATTCGATGGTTCGGTAAACGATCGTTTCCATGAAATGGTAGCGCAAGTGCGCCGCGTAGCCCATCTGCTGGACGGAGTGGTGGACTTGGTGAAATTTCCACAGCCAGGGTGAACGGTGCAGCAATCGGTGCACATTCCAGTGGATAAAATCGCGCAGGAGGAACAGCAGCAACATTTGCGCCCAGCCCGGCCACAAAGCAATGTTGATAGCGACGAGATTGCGAACGCCGAAGGCGTTTTTCAAAAAATCGTTGAACGCCTCGGCCACTACATTCGAGAGCGCGGCGTAGCCCACGAGCGAAAAAATGAACACGTTGAAAAACATATAAAACGTGTCGAGCCAGAAATCCTCGCGGATGCGCGGCTGGTTTTTGCGCCAGGGGAACAGGAGTTCGAGCAGGTAAACCGCCAGCGAAATGCCGATGAGCCAGTAGAAAAAATTATTCCACGACGGGTGCAGCACCGTGTGCCACAGGTAGTTGGCGTAGCCTTTAAAGTTGCTGATAAAGATTTCCCAATATTTCACGTTGCAAAATTACCGGTTTGGCGGAGAGAACGTATGTAACAAATGTCACGCTGGACAAAGACCTTTTGCCTGCATAAAAAAGCAGGCCGGGCTTGCGCCCGACCTGTATAACCCCAAAAAACCAAATGAAAACAATCTTAAAATTACAGATGTTTTGAAACACGAGTCAATCGCCGGATTTGTTGTTCGTCTTACCAAATTTGCACTTCAATCGTTGGGCGCTCCCTTGTCAATCCAGATTTTCACCTTTCGGATATCACATTCCGGCATTTTGGCGCTGCCAGCCGGGTATGGCATGGCCGTGAAGCCCGTTGCGTGAGTGATGCTGCCCCACAAAGAGCCGTTGGTCACGGTCGCTTTTACCTGCGTATAGTCTGTCAGAGAAATTCCCCCCTGAGGGCTGGCGCCGCTGTGACAGCCTTTGCAGCGCGACTCGATGACGGGCATGACTGAGGTGCTGAACTTTACATTCGTCGTGTCGCAATCGGCGTCGCAAGTGAGATTTTGAGCTCCCTGCTGTATCCATTTAAGAATGAGCGCTTGTTGGTCGGAAGGGACGGCCGGTTGTGGCGGTGGCGGCATCCGGTCGCCCGGGTCGGTCAGTTTCATCACTTTGTAAATTTTACTGTCGGCAGGGTTGCTGAGTTTGATGCCACCTGTGGTGCGGACGTTTTGATAATTGTCCAAAACGATGCCTTCTTCATGTGAAATAGCGTCGTGACAGCCCGGCATGGCGCAGTTGGAAGTCAAAATGGGCAAAATTTGCTGGTTGAAATAAACCGAATCGGGGTCGCAGGGGTGAGCGTTCGGGTTGCCGCCATTGCCGGTGGTATCAACCGGGTCGGTGGGGTTGTTGCCGCCGATATAGACAGGCTCACGTTCGCAGGCAGGGGCATACATGACGGCAGCCAACACGACGGCCATTCCCAAGGCGGAGAAAATATGTTTGACTTGCATCGGTTCAAATTTTAGTGATTAAGAGAAAAAGGCTATTTCATCAGTTCCAAATTGGCGGCGATACTGACTTCTACTTTTTTATTCACCTTATCGGCCACAACAGAGGGGATGGAAATATTATAATCGGCCAGTGTGACAGAAAAACTCACGGCAGCGCTCACTTTGCCGCCTTTCACGGTGAAAGTCACGGGAGCCGTCACGCTTTTCGACACGCCGTGCATCGTGAGCGTGCCGCTGGCGTTCACTTTGTAAGTGCCGTCTTTGCCCGTATCCACCGAGCCGGAATTATCCAATTTGCCAGTAAAAGTCGCTTTGGGGTACTTGGTGCTTTCCATGTAGTTTTCGTTGAAATGCTCTTGCATCAAGGCTTTTTCAAACAAAAAACCCTTGACAAGCACGGCCATTTCCACCGCGCCGCTGCTTTTGTCCCAAACGCAAGTGCCTGATTTGTTCACGGCTTTGATGGTCTCGGGCGAATTAGCCGCAGTGGCGTCGAAAGTGACCACGCCGTCGCGCGTGAAGAGTTTTTGGGCTTGGGCAGGTGCAACGAACACCGCTGCGAAGGCGGCGATTAAGAAAAGTTTGTGTGACATGATTAAATCTGTTTTTGTGAATGAAAAATGTGGTTGATAGTCATAAACTTGGATAAACTTTCATTAACCCTTATCAACTAAAAAACATCTTGCTTGACGAGTTGGAACACGCGCGAAAGATTGAAGCCAAAGCGGATCTCGCCCTTCAGCCAGTTGCCGTTGTGGTCGCAGAGGTAGGCGCGTTCGTTCATGCCGGTCGCGTTGGAAAAATGCAATTGAAACACGTGGCCGCCCGTCTCGATGTCGAAGCCGAGCGAGAGCGGGTTGCTGTTAAGGTCGGGCGGAAAACGGTTGATGAGGTAGGAATAATCCCACACGAAGGCCATCCGCTTGGTGAATTTGGCCCGCCCGCCAAAGCCTACGGCGTACAATTCGTTTGGCACCAAGCGATTTTCTACGATGTTGCGATGCACGATAGTGGGCGTCACCTGCAAAGTGAGCCAGTCGTTGAACTTTCGCCCGATAATGAGTTGGCCGTAAAAAGCCAGCCGCCGCGAAAAAGTGACCGGCACTTCTTCTATGCCGATGGGGTCTTTGAGGCCATTTACCGTCATCCCGCCTACGGCCACGAGCGAAAAAGGAATGCTGTGCCGACCGTTTGTCTGCCACAACACGCGGTATTTTACGAAGCCGTCCAATTCTTTTTTGTTGGTGCTGCGGCCGAAACCGGCCATCAGATTGGGTGTGATTCCGAAGTCGAACCCCATTCGCATGGTCGCATGGTCGAGGCCGAAAAGCTCGTAGTAGCCCTGACTGATGTCGCCGAAACGGTGCAGGATGCGGAAATCCATTGTACCGGGCGCGAGCATTTCCATGCTGTGGCTGTTGATGACGCGCGGGCTTTTGAAGGCGTTGGTGACGCGGTCGCGGCTGTATTGGTCGTCGAGCAGACTGAGCAAGCTACCGTTATTTTGCGCCGAGATGGACGCCGCCAGCAAGAGCAGGAGGCCCCCTGTGTTGATTATTTTTTTCATGATGCTCGGTTTTTGATTGAAAAAAAGAAGAAAATTCTCAGTTGTTCGGCGCGCCAGCGTCAATCCAAGCCTTGATGATGCTGATGTTGCACGCCGAAAGTTTGTTCGCATTTTGAGGCATGGGCGAAAAGCCCGGCTGATGCTCGATGGAGCCGAGCAATTTGCCGTTGGTCACGGTGGATTTCACGCCGTTGTAGGTGTTGTAGTTCACTCCGCCGAGCGGGCTGCTTCCGGCGTGGCAACCGTTGCAATAGGTTTCTAAAATCGGCTTCACGGAAGCGCTGAAGGTTGGATTGGAAGTGTTGCAATTGGTACTATCCGGGCAAGTTGTGTTTTTCGCGCCTTCGTCAATCCAAAGTGCAATCGTCGTAATTTGCTCGTCGGTCAGGCGCGAATACGGAGATTTTGGCATGGCCTCTTCGCCGAAAGGCTGCACGAGCACTTGGTAGATTTCGCTGCCCTTGTAGTCGAACGGCTCGATGCCTTTACTGACAATATTATCGTAAGAAGTGAGGTCGTAACCGGCTTCGCGGTCTTGGCTGTTGTGGCACCCGCTTTGGGTGCAATTGGATTGGAAAATGGGCAGCACGTCGCGCTCGAAACACACTCCCCGCAGGTCTTCCACGTATTCGCGGGTGCAGGCAAGCGGCAGTAGCAATGCAAGCCACCTAAGGCGTTTGAATTTCATGTCAAATCGGATTTTGAATTAAAACTTGTAAAACAGGCTGGTTTTGAGGCCAAATTGATTATCGAGCAAGCCCGGTTCGTCGCTGAAACTTCGCAGCAGGTAACTCTCTGCGCCGAAATAAAGCTGAGGTTTCAAGCGACATTCGACACCGAGCATGAACATCATCCCCTGCCAGTGCGTACTGGCTTTGTTTTTTGCCGGAATATAGAGTTCGAGGTTGTTGCTGGCGTTTTCAAATTCGTATTCGATTTCAAAAGGCAAATAGGTTGCAGCCTGTCCACCCAAGCCAATCCACGGCGTCCAGTTGCCGCGTAGAGGAATTTCGTAGCGCAAATGAAGATTGTAGGTAAATGTGGGCAGGAAGTATATTTCCCAGTATTTCAGTTGAAAATCGCCACCGGGTTCGGGGATTTCAATGTCGGAATTTTCCAGAGCCGTTGTCTCGTCGGCTTTCAAACTGGCTTGTTGGTAGGCAATTTCGCTGCCGAGCCGAAGGTTTCGGGCAATTTCCACATCAGCGCGAACGCCCGCCCCCCAAATCAAGCCGGAAGTTTTATGCGGAATGTTGGGCAAGCCCCAAACCGCGCTGAAACCCAGCTGTGGGCGTGCAAAATAGAGGAACGGCGACCGGTTTTTTTTCGTGGGAGGCGGCTGGTTTTTTAACAACTGCTCGAAAAGCGTGTCGGTCGCAGCGTTTTGTGCCAAAGGCGGCAGCGATGCCTGTTCAGACGTGTCCACCGTTATTTTATGGACAATCACATGACCGGGCGCAGCCGCATCGCCGTTCGCAAGTTGTTGTTTTACAGAATCCTGCACGGTTGGCGTGGCAGGAGATTCGATAAAAGCAAGGTTCGGGGAAGAGGGATTAGGGTTGGTAGCAGGCGTGTTATTTGCAAAAAAATGATTGTCAGAAGACGAATTGGAAGGCATGAGGTAGGGGAATCGCGCAGGCATCGCAGCACTTTGCCGCTGCAAGAGCGTGACGTTCTGATAAATCGTGTCGTATCGGTAAATCACCGTTCGCCGTGTGATAGTGTCCGCGTGAAAAAATGTTGTTCGACTTCCCGAATCATTCAACTCCTCGCTCGCCTCGCGCCATTGATACCACCAGAACACGTTGCCTGCCGCCATAAAAACCAGCAGGAAAAACAGCGCCGACAGCAGCCACCCCCACCGCCTTCTTCCGCGTTCATCCAAGCGGCGCGACATCTCCGACCAGTTTTCCTCGCTGTAAGGCTCGCCGGGAAGTTGACCGAACTTGTGGCCGAATATTTTGTCAAAGTCATTGTCTTGCATAGGCATCCTCCTTTTGGCGTTTGGTTAGCAATTCTTTGAGCCGCGCGCGGGCTTTCGACAGGTTGGATTTGACCGAACCGATGGATACGCCCAGCAAATCGGCGATTTCCTGATATTCGTAGCCTTCCATAGCGAAAAGATTAAAGGTGGTTTGGTAAGCGGGCGGCAGTTGGCGCACCAGATGGAGCAAGTCTTCAGCGTCGGCATTGATGAGGGTTTCAGCCAGAATCGTCGCGTCGTGAGCCTCTCCCAATTCTACAGTCGGCGTTTCGTTCAGCCGGGAGCGGTAGCGGTCAATGCAGGTATTGACCATCACTTTTTTGAGCCATGCTTCGAAGGGCAAATCGCCGCTGTATTTGTCTATTTTGGTAAAAACCTTGAAAAACCCGTCCTGTGTACACTCCCGCGCTTCTTCGGCATTTCGGGTGTAGCGCTGGCAAATAGCCGAAGCCCAGGCATAAAATGCGCGGTAAAGCCGGTTCTGTGCGTAGCGGTTGCCCTTGCGGCAGCCCCGGATGGTTTCGGCCAACTGCTCTTTGTTCAGCATGCTTTCGATGTGATACACGAGTTTTTTTTCAAAAAAGTTGTCTGGCACAAAAAAGCAGGTCAGGCATTGCACCCGACCTGCTTCCCCACCCAAAAACCAAATGAAAACAACTCCTTAATCCTTAGCGAATTTCATCAAATCAGCGTTGCTACCATTGGTGTGCCCGGAGGACATCCATTCAGTTTTTAAGAATTCCCGTTATCACATTTTTCAATCTTACTTGACCGTTTTTTTGCCCGCTTTTTTCCATGCGCCCATACCGCCGGCGAGGTCGTACACTTTGGAAAAACCAAGTTTTTTAAGTTGCCCAGCTGCAGTGGCACTCCGTCCGCCCGCAGCGCAGTAGACCATGACCGTACGACTTTTGTCTAATTTGGCGAGATTTCGCTCAAAGTCAGCCTCATAAATGTCATAATTCACCGCGTTTTCAATGTGGCCGCTGGCAAATTCTGCCGCTGTGCGTACGTCCACCAATTGAGCAGTTTTGTCAGTTTGAAGCATTTTTTCAAAAGCATCAGGTTGAATAACACCCGACTGGGCATTGGCATCACCGCACGACATACCGCCGAACAGGAGCATCAGAAAGAGAAATTTTTGCATGGCTGTGTGATAATTTTTGCTTTTGCAAAATTAGCAAAAACATACTCCCGCCTTATGTGACAAAAGTCACGCAGCGCCGAAAACATTGATGCTTCGCCCTTCCAAATCAAGTGCACCCGCCTGTTCGTCAGGCCTTTCCTGTCAAAATCCGGTGCCAGTACAGCCAGGGGAGCACGTATTTTTTCAAAATCCACATACTCCAGCGGGGCTTAGCCTGATCGAAAGGGAAAGTCATTTTCGGGCGGTTGGAGTAGTCGAACTCGGCCAGCATGAGTTTGCCGTAGCCTGTCGGAATGGGACAGGCAGAGTAGCCTTCGTAGCGCGCGTCGAGGGGCTGTTTATCGAGGAATGAAAGAATATTTTTCACCACCACCGGCGCTTGTTTGCGAATGGCCGCGCCCGTTTTGGAAGCAGGCGTATTGGTGCAGTCGCCGCAGGCAAACACGTTGGGGAAGCGGCTGTGTTGCAAGGTGTTTTTATCTACTTCCACGTAGCCGAGCGGGTTGTTCGGGTCGGCGAGCGGGCTGTTTTTGACAAAATCGGGCGCACTTTGCGGCGGCACGGCGTGGCAAAAATCGAAGTTCATCTCCTTTCGGATTAAATTGCCTTGCTCATCTTTTTGTTCGTACACAACCTTTTTGGCCTCGCCGTCAATTTCCAGCGTGTTCGCGCTGAAATGAGTGTGAATGTTATTTCGCGCCACTACATTTTTGAGCGTTTCGGCGTACTCTTTTATGCCGAAAATTACGCTCCCGCCGGAGACGTAGTGCACGTCGCATTTGTCCAAAATGCCCTTTTTGCGCCAATAATCGCAGGCGAGATACATAATTTTGTGGGGTGCGCCGCCGCAGCGAACAGGGTTGGTCGGATTGGTAAATACTGCCGTGCCGCCTTTGAAATTTTGGATGAGTTCCCAAGTGTAAGGCGGCAAATCGAAGGAATAATTCGAGGTAACGCCGTTTTTGCCGAGCGTTTCTTTCAAACCCTTGATTTTGTCCCAATTCATCTGAATGCCCGGCACCACCAGCAGCACGTCGTAAGAATAATTGGCGCCGCTTGCGCAAACGACTTGATTTTGTTCGGGTTGGAAAGCGGCGACAGCGTCCTTAATCCAGGTCGCGCCTTTTGGGATGAAGTCTCTTTCTTCACGGACAGTATCCTCTATATCGAATTCGCCAGCCCCCACGAGCGTCCAAGCGGGCTGATAGTAGTGTTTTTCGGAAGGCTCGATGATGGCGACGTCGAGACGCGGGTTTTTGAGCAACATTTGCGCGGCTACGGAAAGTCCCGCGTTGCCGCCGCCGACTATCAAAATCTGATGGTGCGATGCCATGTGATCTTTGTTTTGTTTCGACAAAGATGCGGCTCGCATGAGCGCCTTTTCCGTGACTTTTGTCACATATCCTGCTGATATAAAACTTTCCGAAAGTTGGCAACTTTCGGAAAGTTGAGACCTAAGGCAAGACTATTCCTCCTCCGCAAACTCCTCCACTTTGCCTTGCGACCACACGAAATACGCGCCTTTACGCACCACTTTCGCTTCGGCGGCCAAGGGCGTTTCCGGCTCGAAAGCCGTGAATCCATTTGTCGTGGAAAGGGATTTTACTTTCAGGGGTCTAAAAGTGGCGGCGCCGTCTTTTTCATTTTCCAACATCAAAATAAATTCTTCCAATCCTTCGCGCACAACGGCTTCGGCGGGCAGCGTGGGCAAATTCGCAAGCGCTTCGAGCGTGAGTTTGGCATCGAGATAGACGCCATCAGTCAGCGTCAGGCTGCCGGTGTTGTCGAGTCGGGCGTGGACGCGCAGGGCATTTTTCGCCGGGTCGAGCACGCGGTCAATGCTGAACACCGTGGCGCTCAGCGTTTTGTCCGGTGCGCCGGGAAAGGTGATTTCCGCTTTTTGCCCGTTTTTTATTTTCAAAATATCTTTTTCAAACACAAATAAATCCGCGTGCAAAGCCGAAAAGTCGGCCACCTCGCAAATCGGCATTCCCGCCTGTACCGCACTGCCGATGCTGGTGTGCAACACCGTCACCACGCCGTTCAACGGGGCAAAAATTTGAAGTTCGGCACGGACGTTCGCCGGCGTAAGTTGTTCCGGCTCAATGCCGTAGAGTTTAAGTTTGGCAGCGAGCAACTGGTCGGTCGTAGTGGCGGCGCGAAGTTCGGCTTCGGCTTTTTGGAGATTTTTAGTGGCCGTCGCGTTGTCGTTTTTCAGAGCGGCGTAGCGGTCGCGCTCCGTTTGCAGAAATGGCAGGCGGGCGCGATTTTCCAAAAACTGCTGCTGCAAATCCACCAAATCGGGCTTTCGCAGCACGGCGAGCACTTCGCCTTTGCGCACCGATTGGTTCAGTCGCACCCGCAAATCGCTCAGGTAGCCGTCGGCCAAGGCGCTCACCGTCGCCCGGTTTTCGGGGTGGATGCGCAGTTCACCGGTGAGCGGCAGCGAAGTGGCCGTGCTGCGGTTTTCCACTGCGCCCCACGAGATGCCGGCGCGCTTGATTTGTTCCGCGTTGAGATGAATGAGGTGGGTTTCCCGTTGCTGATTATTGCTTGTTGGCTGTTCGGTTTTGGGAGAGTTTTTACAAGAAGCGAGCAGCGAAATAATGGCTGCCACGAATGCGATTTTATTTTTCATGTTCTTGATTTTGAATGAATTAACGGGTTTTAACTTTCCAAAAGTTTGAAACTTTCGGAAAGTTGGGACGCTACGGCAACAGTATTTCAATCTCCAGCAGCGTCCGGTTCAGCATATTCAGGTTGTCCAAATATTCCATTTCCAAACGCAGGGCGCGGTCGCTGGCTTGCACGAAATCGGTAAAATCCGACTCGCCCTCTTGGTAGCGGCGGAAAGCCGTGCGGCGCAACTCCGCCGCCAACGTTTGGCCTTCATTTTCAAAATATCGCAGCAGAATTTCGTGCTTCTCCACCTCGTGCAGCAAATGGCTGAGTTCCATTTGCTGGCTGCGCACGGTGGCCTCGTACTGTGCGCGGGCGGCTTCGACTTGAACGTTGGCGGCATCAGCGCGGGCGCGAAGGCTTTTTTGTGCCAACGGAAGCCGCACGCCGACGGCATAGCCGGGGTAAAGCAGGCCGTTGGCGAGATATTGCGCGTTCAGGCCAGCGGTGAAAACGGGACTGCGACGGGCTTTCTCCTGCTCGGTCAGCGCCGCCGCAAAGGCAACTTTTGTCGAATCTACCCTCGAAAATGCTCCCAGCCGCACCCTCGCTGTGTCGGCCAGGCCAAATTCGCGGCGCTGGAACGGCTCTACCACTGGCACGAGCGGTTCGTTGAGGCCGAGCAATTGGCCCAACACCTGCTGGTCGAAAGCCCTTTCGTGGCCGATGGTTTCCAGTTCGAGGCGAATGCGGGCGGCCTGGTCGCGGGCGGCGAGGCGTTCGTCCTGCGCGGATTCGCCATTTTGAAAACGACTTTCCGCGATAGATGCCGTTTGCTGGTACAGACTGTCAAGCACCAGAAGCCGGGCGCGTTTTTCTTCCAGATAACTCAAATGCTGAAAAATCTCACGCACTTCGCGGCGGAGTTGGTGCTGGGTGAGGTTGCGTTCGGCTTCGAACACGGCTTTATGTTGCTCAAAAACAGCGCGTTGCGCGCGGGTCATTTTGCCGGAAGGGAAAGCCTGATTCAACCCGAACGTGGAAGTGCCGAACATCCCCAAATCCGGGTCAGCAGCGATGTTGTGATAAATTTCAGCCGGCTCCCAGGTTCGCGCCGCACCAGATTTTAAAAGGTCGGCGCTGCGGATGTTGGCATTGGCGACCTGAATGGCCGGGTGCGATTCACTCACGATTTTCAGTGCTTCGGCCTCGGTAATCGTTTTTTGGGAAAAAAGCGACATTGGAACGAGCAGGACGAGCGTGGCAAGAGCGGATTTGGAAATCCGCCTTACATTTTTGAAAAACATGGCGTACAAAACGGGTAAAACGATGAGCGTCAACAATGTGCTCGTCACCAAACCGCCGATGACGACCGTCGCCAAAGGCCGCTGGACTTCCGCGCCCGCGCCGCTCGAAATCGCCATCGGTAAAAAGCCGAGCGAGGCCACTGCTGCCGTCATCAGCACAGGGCGCAGGCGAACCGACGCACCGAGCAAAACGCGCTCGTGAACTTTGTTTTTGCCGTTGTTGGCGTCCTCCTTGCCGTTGTTGGCGTCCTCGCCAACAACACCTTTCTCCTCTTTTTTGCCATTGTTGGCGTCCTCGCCAACGACATCTTTTTCCAACTCGTTGAAATACGAAATCAACACGATGCCGTTCAGCACCGCCACGCCAAACAGGGCAATGAAACCTACCCCCGCCGAAATTGAAAACGGCATATCGCGCAACCATAGGGCAAACACCCCGCCGATGGCCGACATGGGGATGGCCGTGTAAATCAACAAACTCTCTTTCAGAGAGTTAAAGGCAAAATAAAGGAGCGCGAAAATCAGCGCCAACGCAACCGGAACAGCCACCGAAAGTCGTTTTTTGGCCGCTTGCAGGTTTTCAAACTGGCCGCCGTATGTGACAAAATAACCTGGTGGCAATTTCAATTTTTCCTTTACCAAAGCCTGAATATCGCCAATGACCGACTCCACATCGCGCCCGCGCACGTTGGCGCCCACCACGATGCGGCGCTGCGCGTTGTCGCGGCTGATTTGGGCGGCGCCGAGGCGATATTCGACCTTCGCGACTTCGCCGAGCGGGACGAGTTGGCCGTCAGCCGTAGAGACAGGCAAATTTTGAACGTCGGTTAAATCGCGGCGGCGCGAGGGGTCGAGGCGCACGACAAGGTCGAAACGGCGGCCTTCGTCGAACACTGTGCCTGCGACTTCGCCCGCAAAGGCCGTTCGCAAAGCGGCATTTACGTCGCGCACTTGAAGGCCGTAGCGGGCAAGTCGTTGATAATCATACACTACGGCGATTTGTGGTAAACCTTCCACCTGCTCCATCTTGAGGTCGGCAATGCCCGGCACGTCGCGGATGAGGTGGCTGACGCGTTCTCCCGCAGCGGCGAGGCTGTCCATGTCGGGGCCAAAAATTTTGACCGCGATGTCGGAACGCACGCCGGTCATCATTTCGTCGAACCGCATTTTGATGGGCTGCGTGAACTCGTAAGCCATGCCCGGTACCTCGCGTACTTTCTCGGAAATCATTTCCACGAGTTCGGCTTTCGACTTCGTTTTTGTCCAAAACTTCTTGTTTTTCAATAAAATAATATTGTCGGCAGTCTCCGGCGCCATCGGGTCGGTGGGTATTTCCGCCGTGCCGATTTTGGAAATCACCTGCTCGACCTCGTCGGGGAAATTTTCCAAAATGACTTTTTGAGCAAGTTCGTGGCTGTGAATCGTCTGCGTGAGCGAAGTGCCGGGTTTGCAAAAACCGTGCATGAGAATGTCGCCCTCGTCGAGCGTGGGCAGGAACTCGCCACCGAGTCGCGTAAAAACCATCAAGGATAAGGCAAAAAGTCCCAACGTCAGCCCGACAACGAGGCGTGGCGCTTTTAACGCGCCTTTTAAAACAGGCAAGTAACGACCGCGAATGGCGTCCATCAGCCGGTCGGCAAAGGTGGGTCGGAGGCTGATTTTTCTACTTAAAAATAGCGACGACGCGACGGGAACATAGGTGAGCGACAGCAACAACGCCCCAATGAGCGCGTAGGAAACTGTCAGCGCCATTGGCTTGAACATTTTGCCTTCGATGCCTTCGAGCGACAAAATCGGCAGGTAAACGATGAGGATGATGACTACACCGAACACCGACGAACGGATGATACGATGGGCAGAAGTTTTTATGCCCCCCTTCATTTCGTCGCGGGAAAGTTCGACTGAAGTGAGGTGGTGAGTTGAAGTCAGCGCCACACTTTTATCGTGCGCATATTTATGTAAAAAATGAAGTGTCGCTTCGACGATGATGACTGCGCCGTCCACGATAAGGCCGAAGTCAATCGCACCGAGCGACATGAGGTTGGCGGTGAG
>Ga0209172_10000419_pt1 | contig 119252 bp, 95 predicted proteins | sample LarsenN4metaG_FD_184113 | JGI IMG/M metagenome (GOLD analysis project Ga0209172, IMG submission 184113) | Hot spring sediment bacterial and archeal communities from British Columbia, Canada, to study Microbial Dark Matter (Phase II) - Larsen... ... | reverse complement strand
TTCGACTCGCACAATTCGCCGCCGCGTGCCGCGTTTAGGGGCTGTTAACACGAACCGCCCCAATTGGCCTCCCCGATTTTTCATTTTTCCCGACCCCATTTTGCCGCTGAGTTTGCCGCAACGAGCCAACGAAATGTCCGTACAGCGGATTTGCAAATCCGTTGTACGACCGAACAAAAAAGCCCGCTGTGTGTGGGTTGACTTTTTTAATCCTTTATTCTTCAACAATACTAAAACGCCGATTCCATGGCTAAAACAGCACTACTCCTGCCTTTGGTGCTGGGACTCACAGTCAGTCTGTATGCCCAGTTGCCTACCCCTTGCGGTTCTTCTTCCGAATCTTCCAACTCCTGCGAAAACGCTTGCATTTTCTGCAATTTCGATGGCTTCACCAGTAACACCTCTTTCGGCGACTCCGACGGCGGCGACTCTGTTGACTTCTGCGGCACCCTCGAAAATGCGCAGTGGATTGGTTTCATCGCGAACACGACTACCATCACTTTTACGGCCACACCTTTCTTTTGCAGCGACGGCAACGGCGTGCAAATCGCCCTCTACGCCGACTGCAATTCGGCGCCGATTCAATGCAATATCGGCCAGGAAGATGGCGGTAACACGCCGATTTCCGTCACGGGCAATAACCTGAACCCCGGGTCGAGTTATTATTTGCTGATTGACGGCTACGCCGGCGACAACTGCAATTTTTCCATTGATGTCTCACCCGACGATGCGGTGTTTGAGCCTGAACTGGGTGTCGTCGGCGAAATCACCGGCCCCACAGAGGCTTGTCCGGGCGCTGTTTTTCCCTATTCGGTCGTGACGGTTTTCGGCGCGGGCGCTTACATCTGGGACGGCCCACCCGGCACTTTGGTCAATGGCGACTCGGTCCCGGCGGTCGTGTTCGGACAGGAAGGCGCTTCGGTGAATATCACGATTGGCAACCAAAGCGGCCCCATCTGCGTACAGGCGGCCAATGCCTGCAAACAAAATCCACCTTGTTCCGGCTCGCTTTTCGTCACGGTACTCGATGATTCGCACCGTCCGACTTTGACGATGGAAAAACCGCAGGCGCTCAATTGTACCGACGAGCCTGCCCAATTAATCGTGGATGTAGAGCCATCGGGCAATTATCGCTACCAATGGATTTCGGATTCGGCGGGGCACATTGTGGCGGGCGAAAACAGGCTGCGTGTCGAGGTGGACAGCATCGGCCTGTACACGCTCACAGTCACGAATGTCGTCAACGGCTGCGCCTCGACCGATAGTGTGGAAGTGACGGGGCCGCGCATTCCTGACAGCGCCGCGCTCGACATCAAGCATATTTCCTGCTACGGCAACCAGGACGGCATCATCCGGGTGGACAGCGTGTCGAATGGCGTCGGGCCTTACGTGTATTCGCTCGACGGCAAAGCCTTTAATGTGGATCCGGAAATTCGTTTTATCGAGCCGGGCGATCATTTGCTGACGATTCAGGGCGCCAACGGCTGCGAGTGGGACACAACCATCGCGATGCTGGAACCGGCAGAACTGCTCGTCGTGCTCGACCCTGATACGACGCTTCACCTGGGGCAGGAAATTCAGGTTTTCCGAAATTCGGCGGTCAATTACCCCGACCGGGTGAAGGAAATGCAAGTGTCGCCGGGCGATTTGTACGATTTTCTGTGCGATACCTGCATGTTCACGCCCATCAACAGTTTCCGCTACCGCGTCACGGTGCTGGATTCCAACGGCTGCAAAGGAACGGACGACCGCCTCGTGGTGGTCACGAAGGAGCGGTATGTGTACGTGCCCAACGTGTTTGAGCCGGATAATGCGGCTTCCGACAGCGGCAATAATTATTTCACCGTGTTCGGTGGCGAAGATGTGGAGCGGGTCAAATCGCTGCGCGTGTTCAACCGTTGGGGGAAAGCCGTTTTTGAAAATTTCGACTTCTCTCCCAATGAGCCGCTCGAGGGTTGGGACGGAAAAATCAAAGACGAAATGGCGCAGCCAGCAGTCTTTATTTACATCGCTGAAGTCTTGTTCAAAGACGGCGAAACCCAACAATTCAGGGGCGACGTGACGCTTGTCAGGTAGGATTTGTCAAATATTTTTCCCGCAGATTTTCGCAGAAAAATCTCGCAGAATTTTTGCGAAAATCTGCGGGAAACACCTCAAAAGACATTATTTGTTCTCCGTATTCTCCTCCTTTTTCTCCGGGCTCAACAGGGCCTCGGCATTTTTCACAATGGCTTCCATGCGCGGCAAATCGTTGGAAATCAGCCGCAAATCTTTCTCGTATTCTTCCTTGCTTACCCCGTGCATGTCGAGCACTTGTTTGAAATAAACCTGCATCAGGCTGTCTTTCGGGTAGCCCGACAGGCCGTTCGTGGCCGCTTCGGCGGTGAAGAGGTCGGCCATGATGTGGCTGATTTTTTCGTTGGAAAGCGAGGGTTGCTCCTTCACTTTTTCTCCGCAGGAAAAAAGCAGCGCAGCCAAACACCACAGACTAAACACCAAAGATTTTCTCATAAAATCTCTTTTGGGAAAAAACACGCCGTTACGTTGGCATTTCCTTCGTAAAAAGCCTTCCAGGAATTGGCGTCCGATTCTATCTGAACGATGCCGCAGGTCGGAACGTTGTCAATAAAATTTTCGGAAAAACGATTGGCGACTTCGGTCAGCGTCGGGTTGTGACCAAACAGCAAAACCGTGTAGGCAGCATCAGGCAGGCGGCTGATAACGTGGTGAATATCCATCGGTGTGGCCTCATAAATTTCCTGTTCGCGCATCACTGCTTCGTCCTGAACATGGAAAGCATCGGCGAAAAACAATGCCGTCGAAAGGGCACGTTTGGCAGGACTGCTTATCAAAAGGTCGGGTTTGACGCCTTTTTTTACAAGGAATTGCGCCATCAGGGGGGCGTCGTGCAATCCGCGCTCGTTGAGCGGGCGATTGAAGTCACGCAGGCCGGGGTTATCCCAACTTGATTTGGCGTGGCGGATAAGATAGAGGGTTCGCATAGCGGCAAAGGTAAAAGACCTTGAACGTTGTAAGCGGGTCGTTGTTCGGGTAAAAAGCAGTTTTGCAACAAACTTTTGAAGATTACCATGTATTGAATTACTTTTGAGGTTTGCTTTTTCCCGAACGACCTTTACAAATTCCGGCTCATGCAAAAACTTTGGCTGAAAGATTTTGAACACAACATCAGCGCGACAACGTGGGCAGCTGCCGACGACATTGTGCAGGCAGGCGGCGTGAAGGCCTTGCGGGAAGTCGAACGGCACTTTTGGGTGGCTTCGGTGGAGGATGGAGCAGGGACTTACGAGGTCGAGACCATCATCACGCCGCACAAAATCAAGGCTTTCACCTGTGAATGCTGGACCGAAGGCCGCCGGCTCATGTGCGCGCACGTGGCTGCGGCCTTGCTCAAACTTCGCCAGTTTTTGGAGCAAAAACAGGAGGAACGAAAAGCCAAAGCCGAGGAGCGCGCAAGTACCGAACTCAGCCGCATCACCGTCGTCAATGTGCTGGACAACGCCACACCCGAAGCCCTCGCCGAGTTCGTGCAGGAATACGCCCGCCGCGACCGCGACTTCGCGCTTGCGCTCAAGACCTGGTTTGCAGGCACGGTGTCGAACACCGAGAACCCCTTCGCGCTCGTGTTGGACTCTGTGATTCCCAAAAATTTGAACGCCTTTCGCGAGCCTGATTTTCGCCGCTTGCGCACGACACTGGAGGATTTGAACAAACAACTCGCCACTGCCTTCGAGGAGCGTAATTACCCGGCGGGTTTCCAACTTGCGGCGACGATTTTGCAAAAAATCAATCCCTTGATTCAAAAATTGGAGGGTCAAAAACGCCACTTGCTGCTCTCGCAAAGCCAGGCTGCTTTCTTTCATTTTGCGAAATTGCAAGACGAACATGTGTCGCCCGAACTGCGCGAAAAAGCCTGGGACGTCGCACTGGAACTGGCCGGACAGACGCTTTTTCCCGCAGAGATGACTGTACCGGTAATGTTGTTTCTCACTCGTGAGGCCACAAAAGAGGAAAAATTCCGCCGCATCAATACGCTTTTCGACCAAACGCCCAGCCCTGCGCCGCCTTTTTTGTTGCACTTGTTCCTCGGCGCGCTGGCCCGGCGCGGCAGCCCCGAAGCGGTCATCAAAGTGTTGGAAGAATATGCTGAAAAGCCCGCCATCATTCGCGATGCTATCGTCGCGCTGACCCAGGCGCGCTATTCGGAAGCGTCATTTCGTGCGGGCGAACATTTTCTGGCACGCATAAAATTCTCGCTCGGTCAGCGGCGCGAACTGGAAGACACGCTGCTCGCCATCGCCAAAAACAGCAACGACCCGGCGCGCCAAATCAACCTCCTCTGGCAGCGGTTCGTGCAAAGCGGCAACTTCGACTACTACGACGAAATGAAAAATATCGCTGGCAAAGACTGGTCGGCTGAACTCAAACGCCGCCTCGCGACACTCCGAAAACAAGGCGATGAACGCATGACCGCCGTCGTGCTGGCCGCCGAAGGCCAAATGGAAGAATTGGCGCAACTGCTTGAAAAACAGGAAGACCTGAAACAATTCCAGCAATACGAAAACCTGTTTTTGCCGGAGGATAAAGCCTTCGTCCGCAGCAGGTACGTCGAATTGTTGTCGGTTTACCTGGCCGAACATTTTGGCCGACCCGCTTCCGAGCATGTGCGCGCCGTGCTGGCCAGCCTGATGCAAAAAGGCGAACAGGAACTCGTGCTCGACATCATTCGCGGCCTGGCGACGCGATTCGGCGACCGGCCTTCGCTACCGGACGAACTGGCAGAATTGTTCCCGAAATCAAAACGAAAATCTATTCTGACGCTGGATGCTGGACGTTAGACATCGGATTTTGAACAAGTTGACATCGAAAAAATGAAAGTCGAACTTTGGGCAATCGGCAAAACTTCGGAAAAATACCTGGAAGCCGGGATCGGAATTTTTGAAAAACGGCTCAAAAACTACCTGCCTTTCAGTTGGACCATCCTGCCCGACGTGAAACTGAAAACAACCGACGGCACAAAACTCAAACAGGAAGAAGGCAAAATGCTGCTGGCTAAAATTGCTCCTGACGACTATCTCGTGCTGCTCGATGAGCGGGGGCAAGCATTCACGTCGGTCGAGTTGTCGCGCTGGCTCGAACGCCGCCTGGCTTCGTCGCAGCGGCGTCTGATTTTTCTGATTGGCGGCGCTTTCGGATTTTCGCCCGAAATTTACGCCCGCGCCAACGAACAACTGGCCCTTTCCAAAATGACTTTCAGCCATCAAATGGCGCGGCTTTTTTTCCTCGAACAACTCTACCGCGCCATGACGATTCTGAAAAACGAGCCGTATCATAACGAATGACGGTTCACGGTTCACGGTGCAACTTCAAATAACCCAATCCGCAACTCAACAAATAACCAACTCGATAAATCAACAAATCAACAGCATGAATATTACCTACCTCATTATTGGCGTAACAGCGTTGACCTCGTTCATGGCTTTTAACAACCATGACCTGTTTTTGAAAATGAAACACTGGCCTTATCAGGAGGCGCGGCGCGGCGAATGGTATCGCTGGCTTACGAGCGGTTTCCTGCACGCCGACCCGATGCACCTGATCTTCAATATGCTGACGCTGTATTTTTTCGGCGTGTATGTCGAGAGTTGGTTCGCAGCGTTGTTTCCCGGCATTGGCAGTTTTATTTATTTGCTTTTTTACCTGGCAGCTATTGTGGCGGCTTCGTCGGCGACGTATCAGAAGTTCAAGAACACGTCGAGTTTTGCAAGCATCGGGGCATCGGGAGCAGTGGCGGCAGTTTTATTCGCCTGCATTTTGCTCGATCCGACCATCGGTATCATGCTCTTTTTTATCCCGATTCCGATTCCGGGCTTCATTTTCGGCATTTTGTATTTGTGGTACAGTTCATACGCGGCGCAGCGCGGTGGCGATAACATTGATCACACCGCACACTTTTTCGGGGCGGTATTCGGGTTCTTTTTTCCGATTTTACTCAGGCCGTCGTTGTTTCTGGAATTCTTCGAGCAGTTGCGCAATTGGCTCTGAAATGTTGTGGCGCGGACAATTCCTGTGGTAGTTCTTCGTCCCGACAGGGCTTTGCGTTACCTTTGCAAACATTCAGGTCTAAATCGTGTTTCAACACCAATCATTCAAACTTGCAATTTTTCACTTAAATAAATTTTTCTCAAAATGGCATACGAATTCACGGATTCGAACTTCAAATCGGAAGTGCTCGATAGCGGAAAAGTAACTGTGGTGGACCTTTGGGCCGAATGGTGCCAGCCTTGCCTGGCGATGGGCCCTATCGTGGAACAACTGGCCGACGAATATAAAGATCGCGCGGTGGTAGGCAAACTCAATGTGGACAACAACCAGGAGGTGCCGATGCAATACAACGTGCGCGGTATCCCGACTTTCCTGATTTTTAAAAACGGAGAATTGAAAGACAAACTCGTCGGCACACAACCCAAAAAAGTGTTGCAGGACAAAATCGAGGCGCTGCTCGCTTAAGGCGCGGCGTTTCCGATGTTTGACCCGCACCCGGCACGAATCCGGGTGCGGGTTTTCTTTTTTTGGTACATTCGCCCCGTGCGCATTTTACTTATCGAGGACGAACTCAAAACCCTCCAGTCGCTCCGGCAGGGGTTGGAAGAACAAAACTGGACGGTAGACGCCGCGACTGACGGCGATGCCGGATGGCTATTGGCTACTGAAAATCAATATGATGTCATCGTCTCAGACATTATCATGCCCGGCATGAGCGGCCTCGATATTTGTCGCCAACTTCGTGAAAAAGGTCAAAAAACGCCTTTCCTCATGTTGTCAGCATTGGGGCATACCGATGATAAAGTGCTGGGTCTGGAGGCCGGCGCTGACGATTATTTGAGTAAGCCGTTTGAATTCCGGGAATTTCTGGCGCGTGTGAAAGCGCTGGCGCGCCGACCTGTGGCGACCGTTCGGCCTGAAAATGTGCTGCGGTTCGGGGATTTGGTGCAAGACCTCGACGCTAAAATTGTGCGCCGGGGCGACAGGGAAATCAATCTGACACCGCGCGAATTCGACCTGCTCGAGTTTTTTCTCCGCAATCCGGGGCGGGTTTTATCCAAAACGGAAATTGCCGAAAAAGTTTGGGATTTAGACTTTGACACTGGCACAAACGTCATCGAGGTGTACGTCAATTACCTGCGCAACAAAGTGGACAAAGGCTTCGAGACGAAACTCATTTACACGCAGTTCGGACAGGGTTATGTGCTGAAATGAGTTTTAAAAAACGAGGCTCGCCTGAAAGGCGAGCCTCGTTGTGTTTTTCCAAAAACATCGCGTTTTACTTCTTCTTGGTCTGTTGTTTGGCTTTTTCAGCCTGAAGCCGTTGCTGCTCTTTCATCGCCTGTTCGAAGCGGTCGCGCCAGCCGCCGGTTTTTTTCGGCTTGTTTTTGTTGGCCTCCAACTCGGCTGTAATTTTCTCATTATCAATCAAAAACTGTTTGGTCACGACCGTTTGGCCGATGTTCAGGATGTTGCTGAAACACAGGTAAAGCGTGAGACCTGAGGCGAACGAGTTGAAGAAGAACATGAACATCACGGGCATGAAATACTGCATGTATTTCATGATTTTCATCTGGTCGTTCTGCATCGCCGAGGCGTCCATTTGCTTCATCGAATACCAGGTGTACCAAAGCGTGGTGACGACCCAGATGAGCGTGAACAAACTGATGTGCGCGCCTGCGCCGAAGGGCAGGTGGAACGGCAGGTTGACGATGCTGTCGTAGCTCGACAGGTCGGTCGCCCACAGAAAACTTTCGTGGCGGAACTCGATAGCGGCAGGGAAAAAGCGATACAGGGCAAACCAAATCGGCATTTGCAGCAAAATGGGCAAACAGCCGCCGAGCGGGTTGACGCGATATTCGCTGTACAATTTCATTGTTTCTACCGACATGGCTTGCTGGTCGTCGCCGTGTTTTTTCTTCAAAGCCTCGATGCGCGGCTTGAGCGCGGCCATTTTGGACTGGCTCAGCACCATGCGATAGGTGAGGGGGTAGAGCAGGAGTTTGACCAAAAGGGTCAGCATCAGGATGACGATGCCCTGGTTGCTGATGAATCGCGCCAGAAACTCAAACATCGGGTGGATGACCCAGCGGTTGATAGAGCCGAAAATGCTGGAACCGAAGGGAATGATGTCCTCGAGATTGACGCCGAAGGCGCGCAGCCGGTCGAATTCGTTCGGGCCCGTATAAATGGTCATGTTGGCCATGCCATTGTCGAGCGGCACTACCGCGCTGGTTTTCAACAGTTTCAAGTCCGGCTCGGCGTCGGTGAACATTTGGGTTTCGCCGGTGAATTCGCGGAAAGTGAAGTTATTGGCGACAAAAGAGGTGTTGAAAAACTGGCTGGAGTGGGAGAACCATTTTACCGGTTTTTCGCCGAGACTTTTTGTGTCGTTGGAACGGCAATCGCAGTAGTCGGCGGATTCATCCGTCGTTTTGAAATAAACCGACGACATGGTGCGCTCGTACTGCTGGTTTTTCTCCAGTTTGTCGAGATAGTTGGTCCACTGAAGTCGCAAAGTATTCTGTCCCAACACATTGTTCAGTCCGTTGCCGCCTACCTGGTAATCAATTTTGTAGTTGTCGGGGGCGAGCGAATACGTTTGTTCGAGATAACGGCCCTCTCCGGCGTCGGCGCGGAAAGAAATAGTCGAACCGTTTTTGGTAGGGGTAAAATAAAGGTCGGCGGTATTCACTTTCTGACCGCTCGCGAGCGTCATTTCGTAGCCGAAACGGTTTTTGTCGTCTTCGAGCAGGCGGGCGGGGTTTTTCAACTCGTTGCCTGCCGTGTCGGTACTGATTTTTTCAAAATTTTTGAGAAAAACCTCTTTGATGCGGCCGCCCTTACTGCTGAACGTGATGCGCACCAGGTCATTTTCCAACACTTCAAATTGTTCCTGGCCACTTCCTGCCGGCGCGAACGCGCCAAACTGGCCGGCGAGGGCTGCGTTGCGCAACGAGTCGCCCGACGCAGCAGTTTGTCCGGTTGCGGGGGGCGGGTTATTTGTCGCAGTTTGCTGATTTTGAGATTGTTCGGCAGTTTGCGAACTTTGTTGAGCCGTTTGTTCCTGCGTGGGTGGGGGTGGGGCAGAGTACTGTATCCACAGGAATACGAGTAAAAAAATAAGCCCCATGCCGATAATCGTACTAAGTTGACTCTGTTTATCTTCCATTCTAACAAGGAGTGATGTGTGAATGAGCGAATGCGTGATTTTCGGAGTTAAAAAGTGTTTGAGCACTCATTCACTCACTCATACATTCACCCATTTCAAAAGCGCCGCAAAAGTATGTCAAAACCCGTCGCCGTCATAAGAACGCTCGAAGATTCTCCCGAATGGCTCGACCAGCGGCTGGTGGAGGCGTATTTGCGGACAACTTATGCCTTGATACTGACAGGCCTTCCCTCGATTCGGGTGGGAGAAGCCAATCAGGTACTCGAAGATTGGCTCGATGAACAAAATTGTAAAACCTATGCTTTTATCACGGCGTGGAATCCCGGCTCCGTTTTGCTTTCTTATGATGAAAACATGGACAGGCTCGATCAGTTGGATGACGAACTCAAGGAAATTTGCCCGCGTGTTTATTGGGGCTGGGGTTTTGGTGATTCAGGAGACTGGGAGGGAGAGGTAAGTTGTCTGGCGCTCGATATTTCGCCCGACGATGCCATTCGTTTAGGAAAAAAATACGGCCAAAACGCCATCGTTTGGTGGGAAAAAGGCGGCGTGCCCGAGTTGTGGTGGCTTTAGATTGAGGATTTGAAAATTGGACGAGATGTTTGACTTTCTACCTTTGTCGCCAGTTTCAATAATTCATCATTTATCATTCATCATTTTCCAAGTGGACATTTCAAAAATCCCGTCCCCCTGCTTCGTGCTCGACGAGGCCCGTTTTCGCAACAATCTCGAACTCATCGCCCGCGTCCAGCGCGAGGCCGACGTTCAAATCATACTGGCTTTCAAGGGTTTCGCCATGTGGAGCGCCTTCCCCATCGTACGCGAATACGTGCATGGCGCCACCGCCTCATCCCTCCACGAGGCGCGACTTTGTTTCGAGGAAATGAAAACCAAAGCCCACACTTACGCGGTCGCCTACCTGCCTCGTGAGTTTGGGAAAATCATGGCGTATTCGAGTCATATCACGTTCAATTCCATCGCGCAGTACAAGCGTTTTCGGAGCAAATTAGAAAAATACCCTGAAAAAATCAGCCCCGGCATCCGGGTCAATCCCGGCTGGTCGCCCGTCGGAACGGCTTTGTACAATCCTGCGTCACCCGGCTCGCGGCTCGGCGAACCTGTCGAAAATTTCAAAGGAAAACTGCCGGAAGGCATCGAAGGCTTGCATTTTCATACCCTTTGCGAGAGTACGAGCCATGATTTGGAAAAAACGCTCGAATATTTTGAAGATCAATTCGGCCAATTTTTGCCCGGCTTGAAATGGGTCAATTTCGGCGGCGGCCACCTGATGACACGCGAAGGCTATGACGTGGACCACCTTATTCGGGTTTTAAAAAGTTTCAAAAAACGCTGGCCCTACTTGCAAGTCATTCTCGAGCCTGGCAGCGCTTTTGCCTGGGACACTGGCGTACTCGTCGCTACCGTGCTCGATATCGTACATAATAAAGGTATAAAAACGGCTATTCTCGACGCGTCATTCACCGCTCACATGCCCGATACTTTGGAAATGCCTTACCGTCCGCGTGTTCGCGGCGCCTCTTCCGAGCCAGCCAAAGGCGACAAGTATCAGTATAGGCTTGGCGGCGTCAGTTGTCTCAGCGGCGATTTTATGGAAGAATACGCTTTTGAAAAACCGCTCAAAGTCGGGCAAAAAATCGTGTTCGAAGATATGATTCACTACACGATGGTGAAAACGACGACGTTCAACGGCGTGACGCACCCGAGCATCGCTATTTGGAGAAAAGACGGAAAATTGGATGTCGTGCGTAAATTCGGTTACAACGATTACAAAAGACGGCTTTCGTAACAGCGATTTTTACCTCAGTATCTGGAATTTTTTGACCACTTTTCCCGTCGTCGTCTGCGCCGAAGCGACATAAAAACCTTCTGCCCAATGGCTGATATTCAATTCGGTATATTCCCACTGCACTTCACCGGAAGTGTAAATTGTCCTGCCGGTCGCATCGAAAATCGTAAGCGATTCTATCATGTCGTTGCCGTTCAGATGGATGCGCAATCTGTCATTCGCCGGGGAAGGGAACACCAAAAAGTCGCCGTCTGAGGTTTCAAATTCTTGTGATCGTTCTTTACTGACGAGCGGTATCTCGATGGTATGTTTTTCTCCCGAAGTCAGGGTGCCGTTTCCAGATAGCAAAACAGGATTATCCAATGTGACGGCAAAAGAGGGTTGCGTATTTGTTTTTTTATCAGGTTTAGCCCCCACGATCACATCAATAATTACAAATTCAAAGACTCCAATCACGCCATATCCGTTTGCTGAAATCCCATTCGTTCGGGTAAAAGCCGTTTCCAGTCTCCCTTGTTTTGGGTTTTTTTCCAACCAAAGCGAAGGAGCGTTCAAGTTAAGCCATGAATTATCATAATAGGTCATGCGAAAAGCCGAGTCTATGATATTCGGGCTAAGAGATACATCGAACGTAAAGCCGTATAAATCTGTGACGGGTAAATATTCATTTCCCAATGAAACCTCTATTTGCACTAAATCACCAACCTGCGGATTAGGGGTCAAGACATTCAGAAAGAACGGTAAACTTTTGGAAACAGGTTGAATAAACGGAATCAGGCTATTTGTCTGCCCGTAAAAAAGGCTAATTGCCAGAGTATCCTCGTGGTTTATCAATCCACTACCGTCCACGTCTGCATGCTTCACATCCACAGGATTGCCTGTGAAAGGGTTATTCCAATTATTAGCAGTCTGTCCATACCATTCGAGGGAAGCATTTTGACGTTCTGTGCCATTAAGGCCGGTATAATAACCAAGCGGCAGTAAATCCTTATTATTGACAATTCCGTCATTGTTGATATCCCCTGTCCAGACGCAATTATCCAGGCAATAAGGCGGGTCAGCCCCAAAAACATCCACAACGTTCATTACTATTTTTACACTTTGGCATTGTCCATTTACTGTTACACAGTAATCTAACTCAAACTCGTCTGTTCCTGTAAACCCATTAGAAGGATGATAGATCATCAGGTTATTTCCTGAAACAGTCTGGCCGTTGATGGTATGCGTGGAAAATCCTGGATAATAGGAACAAGTACCGTGATCCGGAGGGTCCAATATCGAAAACTCAAAATCAACGAAGGGTATCTTATAGTTAATAACGAACGGTGTTGATGCAGGAGTTGTCAGTTCGAAGGTTGGGTAAACGGGTGGCAGGTTTCCTACAATAACATTTACGGTGCCGGTTTCCAAATTCGGAATCTGCTGGTTTCCAAGGCGATAGTAAAAAGTAGCCACGCCGGTGAAGTTTGCTTGCGGCGTGAAAGTTACATTGCCTGCACCATTCGTATTGGAGATTATGCCAGGCAAACCATTCGGCGTTACCCAGCTTTTTACCAATAAATTTCCAATGTCATTATCCCGGACGTTAAAGGTAACAGGCTGACCCACAGGTGTGAAAACCAGATCGTCCATTGCCATTTTGTTGCGGGCTACCGTATTTAGTACTTCTACAAAGACTGTTTTGAAAACCGTCGTACCAATAGAATCTTTGGATAATATAAATTGGTCATTGCCTGTAAAGTTGGTATTAGGTAAATAGTGAAAGACTTGTCCGTTTTCCAAAGTCACCGTCCCATTATCCGGAGATTGAAATAATGTATAGCCGCTATAAGTTAGCGGGATTGATAATTTTACTTCTTTTGCTGTTGCTACGCGTAGCGTATCATTCAGGGGGGCTACATTTTCATGGACACCTATACTTACCTCCCCTGTTTTGCAATGATTGATTGTATCGCAGGCAACATAATTTAGATGTGCGATGCCTGTAAAGCCAGCGTTTGGAGTGAAAACAATCTCGTTTGACGCGCTTATGGTTGCCGTACCATTGTTCACCAGCGGTATGGATGAAATGGAGAGCGGGCTATTCCCAGTATCATTCAATAAGGCGTCTATTATGACAGGCTGTCCGACCATCGTTACAGCGTAATCAGGTCGAGCAATCAAAGGCGAAGGATAAACAGTAACCCGGAACGCCCGATAAACGAGATAAGGCCAGTTGTTAATGTAGGAATATTGTAAAGCAAAAGTATCAACACCGATAAAGCCGGGATCGGGTTGATAACTAATTCTGTAAATGTGAGGATTGCCAGCGCCACCAGTTTGGATAAGTGTGATTTTTAGGTCGCCGTGTTTGGCTACCGGACTTATCTTATAAACCATCAGGCTGATGCCGGCGACGGTGTCCGCAACTTCAGTATTAATCGAAGTGGTCAGATTTTTGAAGGCGGTTGGCTGGGCTGATACGAAACGGGGAGCTCCGAAAGCAATGAGCAGGAGGAACAACAACACCCGGTTACGAGGTTGTAGTAGACGTACATTCATGGCTGCGGTATTAAATTAAAAACGACCAAAATTAGGCGTTTCTCCAAGTTCCAAACCCCACATGTGCAAAAAAAATATCTTTGTGAAAATCTTCTCTGGAATCATTTGCCTTTCCTTCTGCCTAACTCTATCACTGTCAGTATTTTAGGAAATTATGTCCGAAAAAAAAATGTCAAAAAAAAATAATGCCTCGTTCCGGGAAGAACACTCCAACAAGGTGTACCAAGCGCTTCGATACCTGGATTCTTCCGAGCGTAAACGATTGCTGAAATACCTCAACTCCCCCTATTTTAATCAAAGTAAAATACTTGCCAAACTGGGAGAAACGCTTCTTGCCTACATTGAGAAAAGCAGGGCTGGGTTCGATCGAAAATCCGTCTGGCAAAAGATTTTTCCAAATGAGGTTTATGACGATGTTAATTTCCGTAAAGCATGTTCCGACCTGTTAAAGCAATTGGAGGGTTTCATGGCCCAGGAGACGATGGCTCAGGACGATACACGCCGAGCGATTGACACACTGGATTTTATTACGCGTAAAAAAATAGAACCTCTCTATAATAGCGCTATCCGTGAGGCGCGCTCCACTTTGTCCAGGAACCCATACCAATCTGCGGACTATTACAGAAATGGCTATTTGACCGAGCGGTACTATTACACGATGATGGATTTTAATGTCAAACTAAATATGAGGGCGAATATTGAGGAGATTTCGTATAACCTGGATTTATTTTACTGGATTGAAAAATTAAAATTTTTTAGCGCTGCACTTAGCCATAAAAAGACTGGAAACTATCACTATGAAATAAATTTTATAAATGAGATTATTCAGTTTCTTCAACATTTCCCAATTGAAGACATACCCTACCTCGCAATTAATTACTATTCGTTTATGACAATTTATGAAGACGAAAATCTCGAGCACTACTATAATCTTCGTCGGATGCTTGATAAATATGGCGGCTCTATTTTAAAGCAAGAAGCAGTTGAATTATTTGACTCGGCATTGCATTATTGTACCGGGAAAATAAATAAGGGCAACCGGGATTTCTTACAAGAATATTTTAACTTGTTCGAGGATGCAATTAAAAAAGGTATTTTCATTCAAAATGGCGAACTTGCAATTTGGCGATTCAATAATATTGTAGCGGCTGCCTTGAGACTTGGAAAACTTGAATGGGCGGAAGAGTTTGTCGAAAATTACAAACAGGCGCTGCCACTTGAAACGCGCGAGAATACCTATACTTTTAATTTGGCCCGTGTTTATCTTTATCAAAAAAAATTTAGCAGTGTTTTGCATCTTTTGCGAGGATTGGAATATGAGGATATTTTTTATAACCTTATCAGTAAAGTAATGCTTACAATAACCTACTATGAACTCGAAGAAAACGACACTTTAGATTCTTTCCTCGAATCTTTCAGGGTATTTCTCAATCGCAACAAAGAAGTTACCCAGCAATATCGTATTCTCCATCTCAACCTTATCAAATACACGCGCCGCCTCACCCGCATTTTACCTGGAGACAAGGTCGCCATAGAAAAACTCCGTGAAGAAATCACGCGCGAAAAATCTACTACCGTCAACCATGAGTGGTTGCTCGAAAAACTGACTGAATTGGAAAAGTGATCCGGCAATTTTTTGAGACGTTATGACGTTTTTAGCGCAGTTTTTACCGATGTTTCTTGTTTATGTTGTTGAAAATCAGACTTCTTATACTCTTTTTTACCCTGGCGGCTGTCTCCGGTTTGCAGGCTCAATCAAAAAATAAAAGGACGGAAAAACTTTCTGCGGAGACCCTCGAAAGGTTGCATACCGCCGAGGATACGCTGGCTTTACTGGCCTACGCTGTCGTGAACGACTCTATCGAGCAAGAGCGGTTTGCCGCCTGTCGGGCGCTGATTCAGTCGTTGGTGCGTACTTTGAAAATCGAAAATTCTTTCCAATACCGATTCGACCGGCTCAAAAGCGTCTCTATCCTTGCACCGCCGGACAGCAGTTTTCGTATTTTTACATGGCAGCTTTTTGTCAACGACTCCAGCTACCGCTACTACGGCGCCATTCAAATGAACAGCAAGGATTTGAAACTTTTTCCGCTGATTGATCGCAGCGATGAAATGGACGAACGCCCGGTGTATGAGACGCTGTCACCCGAAAAATGGTATGGCGCCCTGTACTACAATCTTCGTCCGTTCGATACGAAAGAAGGGACGAAATATCTCCTCTTGGGCTATGACGCCTATGCATTTTTTGAAAAAAGAAAGGTGGTAGAAGTATTGAGTTTCGACGCGACAGGCAAGCCGGTATTCGGCGCCCCGGTTTTTGATAAACCAGACGCTAAAGTGCCCGAATTTCGGATGATGTTTGAGTACTCCGCCGAGGCATCGGTTCGTGTCAACTGGGATGAACAGTATCAATTGGTACTGTTTGACCACCTGATTCCCTGGCCAAGTCCGTTCGGGCGGGGCATTTCCTTTGTCCCGGATGGCAGTTACGATGGGCTCCGTTTTGAAAAAGGGCGCTGGAAATTTATTGACAAAGTCTTCAACGACTCGCAGGAAGAAGCGCCACGACCGGAACCTGTGTTGGATGCCCGGCAGGACAAAGACATTATGGGTAAGGACAAAAAGCGCAAAAAAGGGAAATGAACTCTAATGCATCCCGATGCGATAGCCATTCAGAAAGTCCCGGACGTTCATGCGGCGTTTACCTTCCATCTGGAGTTCGGTCACTCGTACGTAGCCATCTAATGTGCTGATTTTCAGAAAATTTTTTCCATCGGAGAAAAAATTGCCCGGCGCTTCTTGTTGCGCGGAGTGTTCTTTTTCTGTCCTTAAAATTTTCAAATTTTTTCCATCCAGTTCCGTCCACGCGCCGGGGTAGGGGCTAAGCCCCCGGATAAAATTGTGGACTTGCTCCGTTGGTTTGGCAAAATCAATCCTGCAGGTTTCGGTAAAAATTTTAGGTGCGTGTGTGGCTTCCACGTCGGCCTGGGGCAGCGGTCTCACATTGCCACGTTCCAGCGCCTGCACCGATTTCAACACTAATTTCGCCCCCACGTGCATCATGCGGTCGTGTAATTCTCCGGCTGTTTCGTTCTCGCCGATAGGCAGGTGTTCTTGAAAAAGAAGGTCGCCCGTATCAATTTCGTGTTTCAAAAGAAACGTTGTCAGGCCAGTTTCCTTGTCGCCGTTGATGATGGTCCAATTGATAGGCGCCGCGCCGCGATACTTCGGAAGGAGCGAACCGTGCAGGTTCATCGTACCAAGCGGCGGCATATTCCAAACGGCTTCCGGCAACATCCGAAACGCGACCACTACCTGCAAGTCGGCTTTTAGAGCCTTCAATTCTTCCAAAAAGGCGGGATTTTTTAATTTTTCAGGCTGTAGTACACGCAGGCCGCGTTCCAGTGCACATTTTTTTACTGCCGACACCTGCATGCCATGTCGCCCGCCGGGTTTGTCCGGTGCGGTGATGACAGCGGGAATGTCGTAGCCGTTGTCCAGCAAAATTTCAAGCGATGGCACGGCAAATTCCGGCGTGCCCATAAAAACGATTCTCATGTCCGGTAGAAGCCAGAATATTTAGGTTGTTCGGCGCGAAGTTCTGCAAACTTTCCAAAGGAAAAGCAAAGAAGTATGCTTCAAAGTCAGGCGCCTTTAGCCCGAAGTCCGATGTATTTTCTACATTTGTTCAATCAAAATCATACTCAAAACGAACTTCCGATGAGAAACACCCACCTTCTTTTGTTCCTCTTTTCCCCAATTTTACTCCTTCCGGCAAAAACAACCAGCGCCCAGACGCCCGTCGAAGGTTATGTTTTTGAAGAAAACAATCGCGGCTATTTGCGGCAAGTGAAAGTGATGATTCTGGAATTGCCTGGCAATATCGTTCGTGCCGACACTTTCACGGATGCCGAAGGCCGGTTTGGGATGTTGCTTCCTCCCGGCGACTACCGCGCCGTTGCGAAAAAGGATATTTTTTTTGAAAACGAACAGATATTTAAAGTCGCGTTGGAAAAGGTTTTTCTGAAAATGGAGATGAAACGCCGCCCCGGTTATCTCTTCGATGTGACCGTCGCCGAAGCGCGCGACAATCCCGAATTGGTGGTGGATGCTGTACAAGGCGCCTGGATTGAAATTTTCAACCGCACGCAGAATCGCTCCGAACTCGTGTTGAAAAACCACCCGAACGCCTTTTTTCAACATACCTTCGAACAGGGCAATCACTACACGATTCTGATTCGCAAGCCGGGTTTTATCGCCAAACGCATCGAAGTGTACGTGAACGTGGCCGGCTGCATCCTCTGCGTGGACGGCGTAGCATCGCTCACCCCCGGCGTCACTGAAAACCTGACCGCCGGCAACGAACTCGGCACACTGCTGGCCAATATCGAACTCGACCGCGCAAAACTCGACAAGCGTATCCAAATCCAAAACATCTACTACGACTTCGACAAGTGGGACATTCGACCCGATGCCGCCGAGCGCCTCGACAAAGTGGTGACGCTGATGAAAGACAACCCCGGCCTCACGGTCGAACTCGGCTCGCACACCGACAGCCGGGGCAACGACGACTACAACATGACACTTTCGGGCAAACGCGCCGCCGCTGCCGTCGCCTACATCATCAGCGAGGGCGTGGATAGTGCGCGCATCACTTCCAAAGGTTACGGCGAGAGCCAGTTGGTGAACTGCTGCCGCAACGACGTCACTTGCACCGAAGAAGAACACCAGCAAAATCGCCGCACCGAACTTCGCATCACAGGCATCTCCAACGATTCGCTCGAATACCTCCGCTGGGAAAGTCTGGAGCAAATCGTGCAGCGTGAAGAAGCAGAAAAAGCCCAAAAGCCTATAAAAACAACTTCCAAATCCAACAAAAAGCCCTTGCCCGAAGCGAACAATTCAGTGCCGCTGCCAGAAATTCAGCCGGAAGACCAGCCGGAACTCATTCCTATCCTGTCGCAACACGATAGAGAAAATTTAACGGGAAGTATTCTTGAATACGTTCCGCGGGCGTTTTTTACTGAATTTACAGGCTATTCGGTGGAAATTCTGCGGACGGACAAACCGCTTTATGCCGGACGTGATTCCATTTTGCAACGCCATCTGCCCACATACATGCGCCGCGAAGCCGATAAGAAATTCGCCTATTTTGTCGGCGAATTCACGGACTTGAGTGCGGCACGTGATTTTTTCAAAACAACGGCTTTGCCGAAATTTCCCGGCGCCCGATTGGTCGAGTTTAAAAAAGGGGAAAAAACCTATATCAAGTAAGCATTGAAAATGAACGAATTATCCTGGAAAAACGCCGAAGGTCTCCGGCTCTTTGCTGCGGAATGGCCCGTCAAAAATCCCGAAGCCGTCATCGCGCTCGTGCACGGACAAGGCGAACACATCGGGCGATACAATCATGTAGCCGAGTGGTACAATCGCCATCAAGTGGCAGTCGTCGGCTTCGACCATCAAGGCTACGGACGTAGCGAAGGCAAGCGCGGCCACGCCAAAAGTCTGAAAGTTTTGCTCGACGACATCGGCCAACTGCTGGACGAAACGCGCCGGCTTTATCCCGGGACGCCACTCTTTTTGTACGGCCACTCGATGGGCGGCGGGCTTGCGCTGAACTTTGCGACTCGTCGCGACCCGGTTTTGACCGGCCTTATCGCTACCGGCCCCTGGATTCGGCTGGCATTCGAAGCGCCTGCCCTGAAAGTGGTGGCTGGAAAAATTTTGCGAAAACTCACACCTGCACTTACCTTGCCAACGGGTTTGGCCGCCAATTTTCTTTCTCGTGATGAGGCAGTTGTGCAAGCCTACAAAAACGACCCTCTGGTACACGACCAACTGAGCACTGCCGCCGGAATTGAACTACTCGAAGCGGCGCAATGGCTCGACCGGTATTCTGGCGTTTTTCCATTTCCCGTGTTGCTGATGCACGGCGGCGCCGATAAAATCACTTCTCCGGCGGCTACCAAAGCATTTTTCGAGCGGGTCAGCGGCGATGTGACCCACCGCGAATGGCCGGGACTTTACCATGAAATTCACAATGAAAAAGAAAAGGAAGACGTCTTCCAATACACCCTCGACTGGATGAAGAAATTTGTAAACAGACGATAAAATTTGAAACAAAACATTGAAGATGAAACACTTGCTCTCGCTTTTCGCCCTCCTTTTTTTCTTTGCTCCATTTTCTTTTTCCCAAATAACCGACCCGAAAGCCACCGAAGTGTGGGAACCTGAACCCCGTGTGGTCACGCCCGGCCTCGGCACAAAACCGCCTTCCGACGCCATCGTTCTGTTCAGCGGGAAAGATTTTTCAGAATGGACTTCCACGAAAGATTCCGTCGCCGGCGTGAAATGGCAACTTGGCAAGGACAGCGCTATGACCGTGACACCCGGCGCAGGCGACATTGCGACCAAACGCAGTTTTGGCGATTGCCAGCTGCACCTCGAATTTCGTACGCCCGCCGTCGTGAAAGGCGAAGGCCAAGGTCGGGGCAACAGCGGTGTTTTTCTTCAAAATCGCTACGAAGTGCAGGTGCTCGACAATTTTCAAAACCGCACCTATTCCAACGGTCAGGCAGGCTCGATTTACAAACAAAGTATTCCGCTCGTGAATGCTTGCCGCAAACCCGGCGAGTGGCAGACTTACGATATCCTGTTCACAGCGCCGCGCTTCAACGCCGATGGCGTACTCGTCGCGCCAGCGCGCGTGACGGTTATCCACAACGGCGTAGTTGTTCAGATGAATACGGAAATCAAAGGCACAACGGAGTATATCGGGTTGCCCAAGAATCAGGCGCATGGCAAAGCACCCATTCGTCTCCAGGATCATAGCGATCTCGTGAGTTACCGGAATATCTGGATTCGCGAACTCTGAGTCAGTAGGCAGTTGCAGTTTGGAGTGGCAGTTTGCATTAGCGGGGCGGTCCAGAATCAAGAATTTATTTGAATTGAACTCTCCCGCAGGTTTTTGCAGAGGGGTTTTTACTTGAACATTCTTCTTCTGCGAAAATCTGCGGTAACAGAATTCTAAAAGAATCCCCCAGACATCTTCCAATCACATTGGAAAACAACTACTACTGCTACTGAAAACTGCCACTGAACACTGCACTACTTTTCTTCCAGCACCAAGTGAATTGGCAAGTGATCGCTGAATCCGTCAGGGTTGTACTCCTTGCCCTGCGAAGGACGACTGTGCCGGACCGGTTTGTTGTAATCGCCGACAGTCATTCCCGGAAGGTTGACAATTTCGACAGATTCCACCCGGAAAGGCGTTTTGGGTGAAGCAGAAATGATACCTCTTGACACCATAAACTGGTCAAGAAGCATCGGAACACTGCCAAAAAACGTCCCTACTCCCTGGTCGTACAGCGGCCACATCAGGTTGTACAGATAAGGCACGGAGCGTGCGTTGAGTACCTGCGTGCGGCTGCGTGTGCTATTCGCGTAGTTTTCGAGCGAACGATTGTGTGGTTCGTCGTTGAAGTCGCCCATGACAACAATGGACGCATCCTTTCCCTTGATTTCCAAAATACGTTCAATCCAGTAACTCATGGTCTCGGCTACCATGATTCTGTAAGGCTCGCTTTCATACTGGCCGTCAATCCGTGATGGCCAGTGGTTGCCGATAAGCACGAGGTCGTGACCGCCCGGTTTGGTGCGCAGGTTGATTTGTACGAGGTCGCGCGTGTACGTTCGTTTCATTATTTCGAGAGAAAACAAACGACCGTCATCCTCGTAGCGGTCGCCGTCGTAGAAAAAAGCGACGTCGATGCCGCGCTGGTCTTTCGCGTCGTGGTGTCGCAGGACGTAGTTGCGGCCCAAGGGCGCGAGCGCATCGGTCAGTTTTTTCAAAACGACTTCATTTTCCACTTCGCACACACCAAACACATCGGGGCCTTTGCCGCCATTGAGTTGGCGAATAACGCTGGCCAATTGTTCAATTTTTCGGTTGAGAACGGGAGTCGTCCAGCCTTTCAGTTCTTTTTTCAACTCCTTTTGAAGCCATGCCGGTCGGCTCGGGCTGTTGGCTACATCGAACAAATTTTCAAGATTCCACCAGTAAATGTGATGTTTCATTGTTGTACCAGTTTTTGAAAATACACTCAAAGTCAAAGGCTTAAGTCAAACATGTTGCCAAAGTAAAGTTTTTGTAAACATCTGAATCTCCAACAAAAAATCCCCCCGGCTGATGCCGGGAGGATTTTGAGTATCGAAGAGATTTTTGAAAGAAAAATCAGTGAGCGATGGTCACTTTGGTCATCACGGAACCTTCGGCGGTGCGAATCCAGACGATGTACATGCCGTTTGGCACGTCGGCTACGTTGAGCGTGATTTGTCCGTTCTGGAAGTCGCTGGCTACCTGCGAGCGCACGCTGCGGCCCATGCCGTCGAGCAGGGTGACAGCCACCGTTTTGCTCACTTCGGCCAGTTCGAGGTTGAGGCGAACGATGTCGGAAGCCGGGTTGGGCGTGATCTGGTATTTGGAAGCGTCGAGCGGTTTTTGCTCTTTGGCATTGAGCGGGTCGAAGCCTTCGAGTTGCAGGCGCTGGATGACTTCGGCGCCTTGCCAGCCTGCACCAAACCACTGATTCACAACGAATACTGGCGTCGTGTTGCCGAGGCGGTATGGCACGTCGAGGGTGTTGCTGAAACGCGGGCAGATACCGGTGCCGGCATTGGCGCCGTCGTAGAAAAGCGACACATAGTAAGCGTGGCCGGCCTTGAGCGGCACGGCCTGGGTGGGGTCGTTGAAGTCGAACACGGGTACATTGACAAGGCTGTCCACGCCGAGATTTTCGGGCATGATAAAGCTGCCGGTACCGACCACCTGGTTCACCAGGTCATCCCAGCTGTTGCCGAGGTCAATGGTGTTGTCGTTGTCGGCGTCGGCGTCATAGACGAAAATACCGATGGCGTTGGCCTCGTCGCCGAGGGGCGACCACAGCGAGTCAATGTTGGCGATACCGAAAGTGACGTGGGTAGCGTCGCCGCCGTCGGGGCCGGTGACGTAGAGCGCACCGTTTTGGATAATGAAGTTACCGGTGATAAAGTCGGCAGTGGACACACCTATTCCCAACGGGTCAACAACGAGATTGTCATTGGCGAAGGTGTAGTCGGTGTGCTCGAAGAAAGTGGTGACGGAGTCGCGCGACTCGGTAAAGACGCTGTTGCTAAAAGTGACTTTGAACTTGCCTTTCACTTTTTCAGGGGCGAAAGCCGGGAAAGAAATGAGGGTGTCAGCGTTGACGGCGAGCACATCGATGGGTACGGAGAGCGACTGAACGCTACCGCTGGGCGACTCGATGTCGGCCTTGACGACGGCGTTGGTCAGTGGCGCAGCGCTGCGGTTGGTGAAACGCACGCTCATGATACCTTCGCCGATGCTATCCACCTGGTTGAGCGGGGTGGCGTAGTGGTACACGGCGGTTTGGTCGGCCATACGCGGGAAAATGAAGCAGACTTCGACTTTTTCGCCGGCAGCCAGCGCGCCGTCAATGTCCTCGCCGGTCTGGCGCTGGAGGAAAATGGCCGGAATTGTCACCGCAGAGGCGCTGTCGCTGGCGCCCATTGCACCAAAGAATTGGCCCGAAGGTACGTATGCCTGGCAGGGACCATCTGCAGTGTTGGCGTAGTGGTTCAGGATGATAGCGGCTTTGGCGCCAGCCTGTTGCGCGTGATAGATTTTGAGGCTAAAGCCGCAAGTACCACGACGGATGAGCGCGATTTTGCCATCGAGGCTGCCGGCAGGCAGTGGGGCGCAACCCAGAGAATCTGGCATTGCCCACACGACGTCGCCGCACAGGTCGTTGGTCAGTTCTCCACCAAAATCGCGGGTGCCAATCCAGCCGCAGTTCTGGAAATCTTCAGGAATGTCTTTCGCAATGCTGGAAGGGGTCACGATGCGGACGGTAAAACCGTTGCCTTCGGTTTGGGCGTTCGATGCCAAAATGGTGGCGAAAAAGCACACACACAGCATCACAACCTTCGAAGACAGAAGGAGATGTTTTTTCATAACACAGAGGATTTTTAAAAATTTTGAGAATTGTTTGTGCGGCAAATATAGAATCTTCAGAAAACTGGCGAGCAACTTTTGACCGATTTACACAGACAAAAGTGTCTCTGTTTTAGGATAAGTATGAGGGCAAAATTATTCAACTGTTTCACACGACGGCACAACGAAACAAAGAGGCGATTCTTAGAAAAATAAAATCGTAGTGCCCGTAGTGCCGTCGTGTCGTTGTGTGAAATGAAACTATCCAGGTACTTACTCAGAATTTCTCCAACAAAAAATCCCCCCGGCTGATGCCGGGAGGATTTTGAGTATCGAAGAGATTTTTGAAAGAAAAATCAGTGAGCGATGGTCACTTTGGTCATCACGGAACCTTCGGCGGTGCGAATCCAGACGATGTACATGCCGTTTGGCACGTCGGCTACGTTGAGCGTGATTTGTCCGTTCTGGAAGTCGCTGGCTACCTGCGAGCGCACGCTGCGGCCCATGCCGTCGAGCAGGGTGACAGCCACCGTTTTGCTCACTTCGGCCAGTTCGAGGTTGAGGCGAACGATGTCGGAAGCCGGGTTGGGCGTGATCTGGTATTTGGAAGCGTCGAGCGGTTTTTGCTCTTTGGCATTGAGCGGGTCGAAGCCTTCGAGTTGCAGGCGCTGGATGACTTCGGCGCCTTGCCAGCCTGCACCAAACCACTGATTCACAACGAATACTGGCGTCGTGTTGCCGAGGCGGTATGGCACGTCGAGGGTGTTGCTGAAACGCGGGCAGATACCGGTGCCGGCATTGGCGCCGTCGTAGAAAAGCGACACATAGTAAGCGTGGCCGGCCTTGAGCGGCACGGCCTGGGTGGGGTCGTTGAAGTCGAACACGGGTACATTGACAAGGCTGTCCACGCCGAGATTTTCGGGCATGATAAAGCTGCCGGTACCGACCACCTGGTTCACCAGGTCATCCCAGCTGTTGCCGAGGTCAATGGTGTTGTCGTTGTCGGCGTCGGCGTCATAGACGAAAATACCGATGGCGTTGGCCTCGTCGCCGAGGGGCGACCACAGCGAGTCAATGTTGGCGATACCGAAAGTGACGTGGGTAGCGTCGCCGCCGTCGGGGCCGGTGACGTAGAGCGCACCGTTTTGGATAATGAAGTTACCGGTGATAAAGTCGGCAGTGGACACACCTATTCCCAACGGGTCAACAACGAGATTGTCATTGGCGAAGGTGTAGTCGGTGTGCTCGAAGAAAGTGGTGACGGAGTCGCGCGACTCGGTAAAGACGCTGTTGCTAAAAGTGACTTTGAACTTGCCTTTCACTTTTTCAGGGGCGAAAGCCGGGAAAGAAATGAGGGTGTCAGCGTTGACGGCGAGCACATCGATGGGTACGGAGAGCGACTGAACGCTACCGCTGGGCGACTCGATGTCGGCTTTGACGACGGCGTTGGTCAGTGGCGCAGCGCTGCGGTTGGTGAAACGCACGCTCATGATGCCTTCGCCGACGCTGTCCACCTGGCTGAGCGGGGTGGCGTAGTGGTACACGGCAGTTTGTTCGGCCATACGCGGGAAAATGAAGCAGACTTCGACTTTTTCGCCGGCAGCCAGCGCGCCGTCAATGTCCTCGCCGGTCTGGCGCTGGAGGAAAATGGCCGGAATTGTCACAGCAGAGGCGCTGTCGAGACCCGACATACCGCCGAAAAACTGAGTGGCATTGGCATAAGCCTCGCAAGGGCCGTCTTGCGGGTTGTTGTAGTGGTTCAGGATGATAGCGGCTTTGGCGCCAGCCTGTTGCGCGTGATAGATTTTGAGGCTAAAGCCGCAAGTACCACGACGGATGAGTGCGATTTTGCCATCGAGGCTGCCGGCAGGCAGTGGGGCGCAACCCAGAGAGTCTGGCAAAGCCCACACGACGTCGCCGCACATATCTTCCGTTACATCAGGACCAAAGTCAGCCGTGCCGACCCAGCCACAATTCTGGAAGCCATTGGGGATGTCTTTCGCAATGCTGGAAGGCGTAACGATACGAACAGTAAAGCCGTCGTCATCGGTACCCGTTGGCTGGGCGTACGAAAGGAGGGCGGTGAAAACGAAGCTCACACACAGCATCGCAACCTTCGAAGACAGAAGGAGATGTTTTTTCATAACACGGAGGATTTTTTTAAATTTCAAAAAATGTTTGAGCGGCAAATATAGAGTCTTCGGAAAACCGGCAAGGATATTTGAAGCAAATCAGTCAAATTTTTACATCCGGGCAAAAAGGTTTTGCCAACATTGCTGCCGAATTCATAGCTTTAAGCTGTTTTTTTGCCCCCATTCAACACTTCTTTTTTCACTTTTTAATTTTTTCAAAATTACAGGTCTTATGAAGACAAAATACTTATTCACTCTCCTCTGCTTTGCCTGGGCTGGCGCTTTGATGGCGCAAGGGAAAGTTTCAGGCAAAATCCCCTCTGCCCCCAAATTGCAGCCCGCGCCTTACCTGAAAACGGCTGTGTTGCCCGGCGAGCAATTCCTGCCCGAACTGGAAGACGCCAACCCGATTGTCAACCCCGCCGTGTCGTACCGCCAGGAAGAAAACGTCGGCGCGACGACCTGGGATGCCCAAACCTATGGTTGCATGCCTTCGCGCATCTACGCCGATAACGACGGCAACCCTGTCGCCACCTGGCTCTTTGGCAGCGATCTCACCGGCGCGTTCCCGGAGCGCGGTACAGCCCGCAATGTGCGGGGCACTTCCGGCTGGCCGAATGTATCGGGCCGGATTGAAAATGTCCGGACCGGCTTCCCAGCTGCTGTTCGCCTCGGCGACGGGACGGAAATCGTCGTTTCCCACGTGACGCTGCCGAGCGGTCTGCTGGCTGTCCACGTCGCGCGCAAAGAACCCGGCCAAACGACGTGGTCAGAATCGAACCTCGCTCTTCCGCAAAATATCGGTTCGCTTTGGCCGCGTGTGGCAGTGGGCGGTTTCGATAAAAATACCGTCCACGTCATTGCCATCAGTACGCCGGGCGCCAACGGAGGCAAACTTTATCAGGGCGTTGTCAACGGTCAGTTGTTCTACTGGCGCTCCACCGACGGCGGCCTCAATTGGGATAAAAACCAGGTCGTCATTCCCGGTCTCGACAGTTCGAAAGTAAAAATCCTGCAAGCCGACTCTTACACGATTGATGCGAACGGAGAGACTGTAGGCGTGGCCGTTTTCCCCGACTGGAACGACCTGATGGTGTTCAAATCGTTCGACAATGGCGATAACTGGGAAAAAATCGTGGTGAATGATTTTCCCGACAAACTCGAAAACTTCAAACCCGCTGTGGGAAATAGCTACGACATCGACGACATCGGGTACACAGACCCGAACGCTCCCGATTCGGCGAAACTGGCGATTTTCTCTTCCGATGGTTTTGGCGCACTGCTGATTGACGACGCGTCGCAGGCGCATGTCTTTTTCGGTCGCATGTACTACATAGATAACAACTTTACGGACACACTTTCTTCCTACTACCCTGGCATAAACGGCCTTTGCTATTGGAAGGAATCATTTGGAGATGACATTTTCATCATCACCGGCGCGCTCGACTACGATGGAGACACTTCTTTGTCCATCACAGGCGGTATCAATGCCATTGGCCCGTACTACAACAGCCTTTCCAGTTTCCCGACGGTAGGCACGGATGAAAACGGGACAATTTACCTGGGCTATGCTGCCTTGCATGAGCTGTACCGTTCCAACTGGGGCGCTGAAAAAGACCAGTACTACCGGCACCTTTATGTGATGAAATCAGTGGACAATGGCGACAACTGGACAGAACCTTATGAAATCACACGTCCTCCGTACGTAGAGGCAGACTTCATTCCGTTCATCGAATCGGTATATCCGGCTATCCCGCGTCACATCGAGGGTGATAAAATATGGGTGCTTTACCAGCAAGACGGCACACCAGGCACCGATATCTGGGGCGACAATCACAGCGCCGGTGAAAACTCTATCAGATTGATCGAAGTGTCGGTGGATTCGATCGTGAGTGTGTTCAATCCGCCGGCTCCGGATCTTTCGTTCGAGCTCTCCCTTGCGCCCAACCCGGTATCTTCGGTCGCCCAGTTGTCGGCCACGTTCGAGGGCAACGCTCCGGCCTTGGTGGAAGTGTTCGACCTGACGGGCAAGCTGGTACAACAGTACCGGCTCCCGCAAAATGGCACTGGTCGCCAAACTTTAACATTGCCCGTACAACACTTGCAAAACGGCACGTACAGCGTTCGGGTGACGCAAGGCGGACGTTTCGGCATTGCTAAGTTGGTGAAAATTTGATATTTCTAAAAACTTGTTTTTCTGAAAAATGAACTTGAAAAAAGGGTTTTTTAAAAAAATGCCGTTAGTTCAAATTATCAGAAAAGCGACCCGGTTGGGGAAAAAAACGGCGCCTCTGCTATCAGGGGCGTCGTTTTAAATTTTCAAAATTTAACTAAACGCGACCTAATAAAATCCTGAACGGCTCGTTAAAGGCTCGTTTTTAATCCACCTGTCCAATACGCAGTCATCGCCGGCGATTCGTCAGCGCTGAACATCCCCGCCCTCAAATACCCACCTTATTTTGTTGAATTAGTTGAGTAAATCAGAGTTGTTGACCTGACCGTTTCGGCCATTTCAACAGGCTGTTTTTACCGGCTGTTTCGATCTTCGTTTGACTGCGTTTTGAACCGATTTTTCTTTTTTTTTTAACTAAAAATCCTTTTCCGAACATGGCATCACTTACACCCATGCAAGGCGCCTTAGGTCATCGGTATGCAGCACACTTGCTGCGCCGCACCAGTTACCGTTTCACCAAAGCCAAGGTGGACGAAATGGCCGGGCAAACGGCGGCGCAGGCGGTAGCCTCGCTCCTCCAACTCTATCCCTTGCAACATGATCAACCGATTTATGACGCCAACGAAGGCCCCGGCGCTTCGCCGGCTACCTGGTGTCTGCCGCCCGGCGGCTTGCCCCCTACCGAAGACTTCAAACTGCGTCCCTGGCTGGCTGGCTGGTGGGTCAATGAAGCGTTGCACGACCCCGGTATCGGCCACCGCATGACATTTTTCCTACACCAGTTCAATTCGGTGGCTATGCCCGCTTTCCTCACGGTGCACTATTTCGACTACCTGTCGTTGTTGCGCTGGGCGTCACTGGGTAATTTTAAAAAATTAGTGACGAAAATGGTGGTGGACAACGCCATGTTGCGATACCTGAACAATACGGAAAACTCCAAGGCGAACCCCAACGAGAACTTTGCGCGCGAATTCTTCGAACTTTTTACCATCGGCAAAGGCCTGCAAATCGGCCCCGGCGACTACACCAACTACACGGAAGACGACATCATTCAGGCCGCGAAAGTGCTCACCGGATTCCGTTTCAAAGGCAATCGCAGCGTGCTCGATACAGAAACAAATATCCCGCGCGGTTTTGCCAACTTCAACGAACACGACGATTCGGACAAGCAATTCAGCGATAAATTTCAGGGAACAATCATCGTCGGCGCGAAAAGCGAAGCCGAAATGTGGACTGAACTGGACGCTTTCGTCAATATGACCTTCGCCCAGCCCGAAACGGCCAAAAACTTTTGCCGCAGGCTCTACCGCTTTTTCGTGAGCCGCTACATCACGCCTGAAATCGAAAGCGACATCATCACGCCGCTCGCCGACACCTTCATCGCCAATAATTTTGAGATAAAACCGGTATTGGAACAACTCTGCCAAAGCCAGCACTTTTTCGATGCCGACGACTCCGACAACAAGGACGAAATCATCGGCGGCATTATCAAATCGCCCATCGAACTGGCCTTGCAGAATATTTCATTTTTCGATATTCCCGTTCCGAAACCCGACACCGATATAGAAAATTTCTTCAGATTTTTCGCACAGGGAGTGCTGGGACGCATGTTTGATCAGGCCAACATGCCGCTCTTTTTCCCACCCGACGTGGCCGGTTATCCGGGTTTTTTCCAAACGCCGGATTATCACCGGCAGTGGTTCAATGCGAGCACTATCGTGGCGCGGTACAAAATCCCGACTATGTTGCTTTCGGGCAAACTGAGCATCGGCGGCTCGCCCGACGACCCGCTCGGCGCCCAACTCGACGCAGCCGCATGGGTCAAAAACAGCGGCGTCATCAGCGATGCGACCGACCCTTACGTGCTGGTGCAGGACCTGCTCGAGTATCTTCTCCCGGAAGAAACCGACACCGAGCGCTTCGATTACTTCTACAACATCGTATTTCTCGACCAGTTGCCGCCTGCCGACTGGACTTATGAGTGGCAAAATTACCTGAACACGGGTGACGACACGGAAGTGAAAATCCCGCTTGGGCGATTGCTCAATGCCATTTTGTATTCAGCGGAATACCAGTTGCTCTAATGAGTGAATGGCGAGTGAGCGAATGAGTGAATTTTTTTTACCCAATCACTCATTCACCCAATTACTCATTTGCCCCGACACTCATTCACACCATCACTCAATTTCTCATTGAAAAATGAAAAGAAGAAATTTTCTCAAAATATTGCCCGCAGCAGGCGTCTCATCGGTCGTCGTCAACGGCCATGCCATGCGGCCTTTTGCCAACAGCAAAATTGCAAAAATCATGGCCGACTGCGACGGCGTGGAAGACCGCGTCCTCGTGCTCATCCAACTTAAAGGCGGCAACGACGGGCTGAACATGCTCATTCCCGTGCAACAATATCCGCTTTATGCTGCACTCAGGCCCAGCATCCGCATTCCCGATGCCGGGGCGAACAAGTACATCGACCTCGATAACTCCTTGCCGAGTGTGGACAAAGTCGGCCTGCACCCGGTGATGACTTCCCTGAAGGATATGTACGACGATGGCCTGGCAGCCATCGTGCAAGGCGTGGGTTATGCCGACATGAACGGCTCGCACTTCAAAGGCACCGACATCTGGCTGTCCGGCGGCGATGGTACGCCCGAAAACAACAACATTCAGTCGGGCTGGATGGGCCGTGCCCTTCAGGCCATGTACCCCGATGTGAAAGGCATCCCGACACCCGAAATGCCCGATCCGCTCGGTATTCAGGTGGGCGATCCGAACCCTTCGTTGGGTTTTCACACCGAGACGCAACACCAGAATGTCATCAACCTGAGTGGCCAGGATCCTGCCGGATTTTATTCGTTGATTCAAACCATCGGTGGCGCGCCTTTGCTCAATGTGCCCGACTCCGAATACGGCGAAGAAATCGCTTTCATTCAGGGGATTGAAAACAGCCTCAGTCTTTATGCGCAGCGCATCAGCGATGCTTTCAATGCGGGTTCCAATTCACTTTCGTCCTACCCGCAGATTGGTTTGGCTGATCAGTTGAAGACGATTGCCCGCCTGATAAAAGGAGGTTTGAAAACAAAAATTTACCTCTGTTCGATGGGCGGTTTCGACACGCACGGCGCGCAGGTATTTGAAAATCAGACAACTTCCGGCACGCACGCAGGCTTGCTGAAAGATTTTGCCGATGCAGTGAAAGCCTTTTTCGACGACCTCGAAGGCCTCGGTATCGCCGACCAGGTGACGGCCTGCACCTTTTCTGAATTTGGCCGCTGTGCTCGCGAAAACGGCTCGCTGGGTTCCGATCATGGCACACTCGCACCGATGTTTATGTTTGGAAAAAACATCAAAGCCGGTGTGATTGGCACCAATCCCAACCTCGGCGTACTCACACAAGACAACCAGTTGACGGATATGCAATTCGACTACCGCCAGGTATTCGCGTCGCTGTTGCAGGATTGGCTGGGTGCAAGCAATTATGTGCTGGAACAAACCATGTTCGAGGGCTACACGAAGGTGCCGGCAGTGGACACGGCGGCAGTCGTAAATCCGGACTGTTACCTTGGCCCCACGACCTCGGTGTTCGATCCCCTGACGGACAAGCGCCCGCTTTCAGTGTTTCCGAATCCGGCCAACTACACAGCGGAAGTTTCATTTCAAAGTTTGTCGGCATTCGATGGCAGGCTTACGCTGCATAGCTTGGGCGGGTCGCTGCTTTCGGCCAGTTCCGTGCAGGTGCAGGCAGGTTCGAATTTCTTTTTCCTCGACGTAGCGCCTTTGCCTGCAGGCACTTATTTTGTTCGTTTGGAAAACAAATATTCCGGCAGGGCTGAGGTAGTGAAACTCAGCGTAGCGCGATAAACAAGCGCAAATTCAAATACAAACACACCAACGAGCGTCGGGCGATATTTTCGCCGGGCGCTTTTTTGTTTAAAAACGAGATAAAAAATATTCTCTTTTGCTTGTTTTTTACATGGCGTAGTAGTGGTGAGGTGGTTTTTTACCTAAAAAACGCAAGAATGTCGGAATTTCATCCTGTCAAAAAAATCAAGTGCCGAATTTTCCCCCAAAATCGAAAATCGCATCGCTGCGGGAAAAAGCCGAACAATCATGAGCCTAATCCGACTTGCCCTCCTTGTCCCGGCGTTCGTCGCCGGATGTTTGCAGGCACAAACGCCTTTGCCTCCCACTGGCCTCATCGCCACAGGCTACGAAAGTCACGTGGAATTATTTTGGTTGCCGAGCGCATCTCCGAATATCACCGGTTACCAGATTTTCCGTTCGTCCGACGGTATCAATTTCGACCTGCTCAAAAATGTGTCTCCCACGACTACTTCGACACTCGACTGGACGGGTGACGAAGGCTCCAATCTGACCCGTTTTTACAAAATAAAAACGACAGCCCCGCTGGGCGCTATCAGCGATTTTTCAGAAACAGCGACCGCTCAAACCCAGGTGATGAGCGACGAAGCGCTCATGGAAATGGTGCAGCGTTATACGTTTCGATACTTCTGGGATTACGGACATCCGACCAGCGGTCTGGCGCGGGAACGCAGCAACGGCAATCCCGACATTGTGACCACCGGCGGCTCCGGCTTCGGCATCATGGCGATTATCGCAGGAGCGGAGCGGGGCTGGATATCGCGGGCGGCGGCGGCAAACCGCCTGATTAAAATCATTTCTTTCCTGCAATTAGCCGACCGTTTTCACGGTGTTTTTCCGCACTGGATGAATGGCGAAACAGGTCAGACGATTCCCTTTAGCCAGTTCGACGATGGCGGCGACTTGGTGGAAACTGCTTTTTTAATGCAAGGTTTGCTGACCGCACGGGCTTATTTCAACGAAAATACACAACTCGAAGCCGCAATTCGCAATGCCATTACGGGGCTTTGGGAGGATGTGGAGTGGGACTGGTATCGCAAAAACGGCAGCGACGTGTTGTATTGGCATTGGTCGCCGAACTACGGCTGGCAAATGAATTTTCCCCTGCGCGGCTTCTATGAGGCTCAAATCGTGTACATCCTCGCGGCGGCTTCACCGACGCACGGCGTACCCGGCAGTCTTTATCAAACCGGCTGGACTTCAGGGAACTACGGCAATCAGGGTACTTACTACGGCTACCCGATTTTCTGCGGGCCACCGGCAGGCGGGCCGCTGTTTTTTGCCCATTACTCATATCTGGGTTTCGATCCGCGCGACAAAAAAGACGCATTCTGTAACTATTTCGTGCGCAACCGGAATCACTCGCTCATCCAGTATACCTATTGCAGCCAGAATCTGGCGGGTTACGAAGGTTATTCTGCTGAATGTTGGGGGCTGACATCCAGCGACGACCCTTCAGGCTACGCCGCGCACGACATCGGCAACGACAACGGCACCATCGCTCCGACGGCTGCGCTCTCCTCCATGCCCTACACACCAGGCGAAAGTCTCGCGGCGTTGCGCCATTTTTACCGGGTACGCGGCGAGCAGTTGTGGGGTCAGTACGGCTTTTACGATGCGTTCAATCTGGAGGAAAACTGGTTCGCTTCGTCGTACCTGGCCATTGACCAGGGGCCTATTGTGGCGATGATCGAGAATTACCGGACGGGACTTTTGTGGGATTTGTTTATGCAAAATCCTGAAATCCAGCCGGCGCTGGATGCTATCGGTTTTATGCCTGATGCGAGCGGTGTGGAAGAAAATTTTTTGGAAAAAAACGGCTTCGACGCGCGGGTTTTCCCCAACCCTGTCGCTGCGAACGGGCTTTTGAATCTCGAATTTTCCGTTTTGAAAAAACAACCACTTACAGCGGAAATCGCAGACGCGCAGGGTAGGGTAGTGCGGGTTTTATTCCAAAATCGAACTTTCCCCGAGGGTGTTTTTCAGGAAAAATTTGAACCCGGAGATTTGCCGACAGGCTTTTATTTTTTGGAAATAAAAAATGCGAACGGCGTGGGGCGAGTGCTGAAAGTCGGCGTTCAAAAGTGACGAATCTCAAGCAAAAACACGAAATTATACGAAGCAACAAACTCATTTTCAAACTCAACCAATCTAAAAAGAAGCGCTTATGAAAAAGTTCTTTCTACTGATGCTCTTGGCAGCACTCGGTTTTACGGGAGCGAATGCTCAAATTATTTATGAAGACTTTGAGGGCGGCACATCCGACCTCAACTGGGAGGCGCCTGCCGGCAACGGCACGTACAACGGGGTCATCGCCAACCCCGGCCCCGATGCCGTGAACCCCAGCGCGTTCGTCGGCTCTTACACCAAAGGTGCTACAGGCTACAGCCTGTTCTGGGACCCGGCATTGGCCGCGCCGCTCAATTTGACCGAGTTCAACCAATTGAAACTCAAGGTCTGGTGTTCGACGGCTACGCCGGTGTTGCTCAAATTTGAAGGCACAGGCCCGGCCATCGAAAAAACTGCCGTGATGCCTGCTGCCAACCAGTGGGTGGAACTCACGTTCGACATGAGCGGCGGCGAGTTCTATACCGGCCTGACGAAAATCATTATTTTCTTCGATCCCGGCAACGACGCCAGCACGCACACCTACTACTTTGACGACCTCCGGGCAGTAAAAACCGCTCAGGATATCGAAACGTTTGAATCGCCTTCCGGTATTACCTGGTCAACTATCAACGGGACTTTCAATGGCGCTATCGCGAACCCCGGCCCCGATGGCGTGAATGGTTCGGCGACGGTTGGTTCGTTCACGAACAACCCGAACTTTGACTTCAATTTCGCTGTCGGCACGCTTTCAGCCCCGCTCGATTTGTCCATTTACAACCAGTTCAAAATCAAATTGTGGGCGCCGAAAAACACCCAGATGCTCTTTAAACTGGAAGGCCCCGGCGGTCAAATTGAAGAATACCGGAATATTGCTGTCTCAAAAAAGTGGCAGGAATACACGTTTGATTTCTCCGAAGCGGCTGCCCAGACGCAGTTCAATAAAATTCTGGTCGTCTTTTCGCCATTCCTCACGGGCAGTACCGACACCTTTTTTATTGACGACATCCAGGCTTTGCCGCAGGGGGCTTGTGCCGGCTCTACGCCAAACCCCGACATCATCGACGATTTCGATTGCAATCGCAACGCGGTGTACGACAATGGCTGGGACAGCCTTTATGTCGTGCAAAACCCCGCGCCTGGCCCCGACAACAACTCGCGCAAAGTCGGCCAATTCCGTAAGCCGACAGGCAATGGTACCGAATACGCTGCACTGGTGGTGGACTACGAAAACCCGATTAATCTTGCCGAACGCTATGTTTTCGGGCTGAAATTGTGGGCGCCCAAAACAGGAAACTTGCTTCTGAAAATTGAAGGCGGCACTTCCCCCAAAGAATTGAGCATTCCTGTAACGGAGGCAAACAAATGGGTGGAATACTCGGTGGATTGGAAAAGCGAAGCAGGCGAAGGTCACGATCGTTTGGTGATGTTTTTCAACGCCGGAGAAAATGGCCAACCCGGCGACATCTACTACGTGGACGACATCAAACTCTTCGCACCCGCAGGAGTTCCGTTGGAGGATTTTCAGGAAACACCGCTCAACCTGGGCTGGCAGCCGCTCAATGGCGACGACGTTTTGCACGGCGCCTTCACTGCCCCCACCGGCAATACCAACCCGAACACTGTGAACAGTTCTTCCCAGGTCGGCTGCTATGCAAAAGGTGTTTCGCCACTTTCTACCCTGCAAGCCATCAATCTGGGAGGCAATTTTGACTTGTCGGCATTTCCACAATTTAATATTGACGTGCTTAGTCCGGCTTCCGTCGCTGTTGGCACAAAAGTTCGAATGGTGTTGTTCTCGCCTACGGCAGGTCTGAAAAATGCTGAAGTAGAAGTCACGACACCCGGTCAGTGGGAGACAATGGGCTTCGATTATTCGGCATTTTCCGCTACAACCGATTTCAGCGAAATTTACCTGATTTTCAATCCTGACGCTGTTGCGGCGGGTGAATCCTGGTGTGTTGACAACTTGCGTCAGGGTGTAGCCACCGTTGATCCTTGTGTGGGCGTTCAGCCTACTCCGGTTATCATCGACGATTTTGAATGCCAGCGTAACTACACGGAGATTTTCTATGGCGCTGCCGACGTTAAGGCTATCAATAATCCTGTACCGCCAGTGCCTGAAAATTCATCACTTAAAGTGGGCGAGTATAAAGATCCGGCAGGCGCAGGTACCGAATTCGCGGGCATCGGTTTCACACTTCCATCACCGCCCGATTTGAGTGTCAACAACCAGTTGGAAGTACAGGTATATTCGCCATTCGACAATGTACCGTTCTTGTTCAAAATACAAGGCAATGGCGCAAACGTGGAGATTTTCGACACCCTGCCGGAAGCAAACAAATGGCACACCTTCAGCATTGACTTTAGCGGTGCAGTTGGCACTCCCGGCAACCAGATTGTCATCTTCTTCAACGTGCTTAGCCCGACCGGCGGGGGCACTTATTACGTGGATAACATCCGCTGGCGCCGCAAAGGTTACAACGGCTGCGTGGCCGACAACGAAACGGCCAATGCGACCCTTCCTGCTTTCACCTATTTCAACAACGGTTCGCTGGACGGACAAAACCTGGCGCTCGTTGATAACCCTGTGAAAGCCGGGATCAACACGAGCGATAAAGTTGTTCGTTATGTGCAGGCAGGCAATGCGTCTATTTTCTCCGGCGCCTTTTCGCAGTTGGACGCAGCCATTGATTTTCAGGGCAATAAACAGATCAAAGCCAAAGTCTTGATGGATCACATCGGTAAGTTCACCATGAAAGTCGAAACCTTTGGCAATCCTGTTCCGCCCGTTGAAGTCACGCAGGAAAATACTAAAGTGAACGAATGGGAAGAACTGACTTTCCTTTTCCCGACCGTAGCCGACAATGACAAATATTTCCGCCTCACGGTATTTGTTGACATTCAGTCTCTTGGTACCGGCTCCGACCGCGTCACTTATTTCGACGACATCGTGATTGGCAACGGTGCTTGCGGCGTTGTGGGGACATTCACCCCGAACGTTGCGACCATGCGCATCCTGCCCAATCCGGTGACAGACCAACTGCGCGTGGAAAATTTTGAAGGCGTCGAAAGACTCGACGTGTTCAACATCTTCGGGCAGCGCCTCTCTTCGGTCAATACTTCCGGCGATGTACAAACCCGCATTGATGTGGCTGGTTTGCCAGCCGGTGTTTACACGCTCGCAGGCTACAATCAGCAAGGCCAGTTGATTGCCAACGCCAAATTTGTGAAACAATAATTCGGCACACGGCGCACGGTACACGGTGCACGGAATTGCAAGTTTCGTGCATCGTGTACCGTCAACCGTGCAGCGTCCACCGTTAACCGTTTTGCTATGCTCTATCGCTTTTCGCTGATATTGAGTCTTTTGTTTTTATCCTTTTTTGCGAAAGCGCAAAAACCGACCGTTGCTATCGGCGCGGAAAAACCTCCATTTTCCCTCGACGAACTCCAGCGCCGCCACTTCCTCTACTTCTGGGAACTGGCACACAAAACCACTTTTCAAATCCCCGACCGCTGGCCGCGCGACGATTTTTCGAGCATCGCCGCCACCGGATTCGGCCTTTCTACCTACCTCGTCGGCGCCGAACGCGGCTGGATTACCCGCGCCCAGGCCGCCGAGCGCGTGCTCAAAACACTGCAATTCTTAAAAAATTTGCCGCAAGGCCCGGAAGCCTCCGGCACCGCCGGTTATCGCGGCTGGTTTTATCATTTCCTCAATAACCACGACGCGCTGCGCTTCAAAAATGTCGAACTTTCCAGCATCGACACGGGCTTGCTCATGGCGGGCATTCTGTCGTGCATGAGTTATTTTGACCAAAATAATCCCCAGGAAAAAGAAATTCGCGAGCTCGCCGACTTCCTCTTTCGCCGTGTCGAGTTCGATTGGTACCTCAACGAACACAACCGCATGAGCATGGGCTGGTTTCCCGAACGCGGCTTTCTCGCCTCCGAATGGCGCGGCTACAACGAAGCCATGATTCTCGTCGTCATGGCACTCGGCTCGCCCACGCACCCGATTCCCGCTGCAGGCTGGGAGGCTTGGTGCAAACCCTATTATCGCACCGAGTTTAAAGGGCAAGACCATGTGAACTTCGGCCCACTTTTCGGCCATCAATACAGCCACGTTTGGATAGATTTCAAGGGAATTCAGGACGCTTACAACAAAAAAGCGGGGTTCGATTATTTTGAAAACTCCCGCCGTGCCACCCTCGCCAATCGCCAGCATTGCATTGACAATCCTTTGAAATTCAAAGGTTACGGCGAAAATATCTGGGGTCTCACGGCCGGCGACGGCCCCGATGCCGAGATGGAACACAACGGCAAACGCATCTTTTGTCCCGGCTACGGCGCGCGCGGCGTGGCGATTGATTACCTCGACGACGACGGCACGATTGCGCCCACGGCGGCACTCGCGTCCATGCCTTTCGCGCCCGAAGTCGTGCTGCCCACCGCCGAAGCGATGTGGAATCGTTGGCCCGTCGGGCCCTACGGTTTTTTCGATGGCTACAACGAAACTTTCACCGACCTCGCCAAGTCGCCGAACGCCCAGCCCGGCTACCCGTTTTGGGTGGACCGCGACCAACTCGGCATTGACCAGGGGCCGATTGTGCTGATGATTGAAAACTATCGCAGCGGTTTGCTTTGGGATTTGATGAAAAAAAATCCCTACATCGTGCAGGGTTTGAAACGGGCGGGATTCACGGGCGGCTGGCTCGATAAAGTTGATTTTCAAAAACTTGCGAAAGGGATTTCCTGGGTTGACGGCGAAAAAGCGAGGCCCAATCCCGACGTTCCGGTTGACAACAACAGTTTTTTCAAAAGACTGGAACTCAAAGACGCAGCCGGGAATAAATTGCCCTACCAACTCATGGAACCAGCAAAAGCAAAACAAGGAGAAAAATATCCGCTCGTCATCTTCCTGCATGGTTCCGGCGAGCGCGGCGTAGATAATTCCTCGCAAATGAAAAACGGCGTTCATGCCTTCGTGGAAAAAGAATTTCGAGCGAAACACCCCTGTTACCTGCTCGTGCCACAATGTCCACCAGAACAACGCTGGGGCGGCTCATCCCGCGACCCGAAGATTATTTTTGATGAAAAAAATCCGACCGTGCCGGGGCGTATGGTCATCGAATTGCTCGAAAAAACTTTGCAGGAATATCCCGATATTGACCGCAACCGTGTGTATATCACTGGTTTAAGCATGGGTGGCTTTGGAACGTTCGACGCTTTGATGCGTCGCCCCGATTTGTTCGCAGCCGGGATGCTGCTTTGTGGCGGCGGCGATGCCTCCCAAATCGAGCGCATCAAAAACATCCCGCTGTGGGTTTTTCACGGGCGATTGGACGAGGCTGTTTTGCCAAAATTTTCCTGGGAAATGGTGGAGGCGCTGAAAAAAGCCGGCGGCAAGGTGCAGTACACGGAATACTCGACTTTGGGGCACAACGTGTGGGACGTAACGTACTACAATCCGGCGGTGTTGGAGTGGCTGTTTGCGCAGCGGAAAAAAGGTTGATGAGGGTGTATAAAGTTGATAAAGGTTGATAATCAACCCTGATCAACCTTTATCAACCCTTCTCAACCATAAAACTAACCCCCTCATAAACAGCCGATAACTCCAACTCAACCCCCAAAGCCGGAATCGAAAAACGCTCGTCGGATTGCAGGTAAGTGGAGGCTTCCCATTCGCCGTTTTCCAACTTGATGCGTACTTCGACGAATATTTTTTCAGAGTCAACGAGGATGTAATTTTGGAGCGATTCGATGTTTTTATAGCGAATGAATTTGTCGGCAGAATCTTCGATGCGGGAATTTTTGGACATGACCTCGAAGATGACGGAGGGATATTTTTTGATGTAACGTTCTTCCAAATCGCGCGGGTCGTTGGTAACCATCACATCAGGATAAGTGTAGTCGCGTTCGGAAGTGATTTGAGATTTTACGCCTTCCGAATAAATGCGGAAGCCGAGTTTGCCCAACATTTTTTTCAAATTTGAAGTAACATTGAAGCAAATTTCATTGTGATCGTCAGTTGCTCCAGGCATAGGAATCAGGTTTCCGTTAATGAATTCGTGGCGAATTTCGGAACGCTCCTCAAATTCGATGTATTCCTCGACGGTCATCGGACGACTGGTAGTCGAAACTTCGTCTTTCATGTCGTAAATTTTTGATTGGACAAAAATACAATTCAGGCATCAAACTTTCAAAAATGAGAAAACTCGCACACCTTTTTCTTCTCATAAATTTCCTGTATTTCAACACAATACAGGCTCAAATCTACCGCCCGTCGTCGGCCAATGAGCAGCGCGTCAACGACCTGCTCGCGGCCATGACTTTGGACGAAAAAATCGGCCAACTCACCCTCTACACCACCGACTGGGGCAGCACCGGGCCGACGATTCGGGAAGGCTACAAAAACGACATTCGCTCCGGCGCTTGCGGCAACCTGTTCAACAGCCACACCGTCGGCTTCGTGCGCGAACTGCAAAAAGTCGCCGTCGAAGAAACCCGCCTGAAAATCCCGCTCCTTTTCGGCTTCGACGTGATTCACGGCTACAAAACCATTTTCCCCATCCCGCTCGGCGAAGCCGCCAGTTGGGATTTGGAAGCCATCGAAAAATCCGCCCGCGTCTCCTCCGCCGAAGCCGCCGCCGCCGGCCTGAACTGGACTTTCGCCCCGATGGTGGACATCTCGCGCGAGCCGCGTTGGGGTCGCGTTATGGAAGGCGCTGGCGAAGATCCCTGGCTCGGCAGCCGCATCGCTGAAGCGCGGGTGCGCGGCATTCAAGGCAAAAAAATCGGCGACACCGACGCCCTGCTCGCCTGCGTGAAACACTTCGCCGGCTACGGCGCGCCCATCGCCGGACGCGACTACAACACGGTGGACATGAGCGAGCGCTACTTCCGCGAATTCTTCCTCCCGCCTTACGAGGCTGCCGTAAAAGCCGGCGCCGCTACGGTGATGACTTCTTTCAACGACTACGATGGCGTGCCCGCCACAGGAAACAAACATTTATTGACCGACATCCTCCGCAAAGAGTGGGGATTTCGCGGCTTCGTCGTCACCGATTACACGAGCATCAACGAAATGGTGAATCACGGCGTGGCTGCCGACGACAAGGCCGCTGGTGAACTTGCCCTCAACGCCGGCGTGGACATGGATATGCAAGGCGCAGTCTATCAACGTTTTTTGAAAAAATCCGTAGAAGAGGGTAAAGTCAAAATGGCCGACATTGACGAGGCCGTGCGAAGGATTTTAAGGCTGAAATTTGAATTGGGTTTGTTTGAAAATCCCTACAAATTCTGTGATGAAGCGCGCCAAAATGCGACCCTGCTCAGCCCCGAACACCGCGCCGCCGCCCGCGATGTGTCGCGCAAGAGTATCGTTTTGTTGAAAAATCAAAACAACGTTTTACCGCTGAACAAGAATCAAAAAATCGCCCTCATCGGCCCGCTGGCCGACAACAAAAGCGAACTCATCGGCAACTGGAACGGCGCAGGCAATGCGAACGACTGCGTGAGTTTGCAAGAAGGTATCGCCAACCTCCGGTTGGCAAATCTCACTCACGCTAAAGGTTGCGAGGTAGAAGGCACAGACAAATCAGGTTTCGCCGAAGCCCTCCGCATTGCACAAAACGCTGATGTCGTGATAGTTGCCGTCGGCGAAAAAGCCATGATGAGCGGCGAAGCCGCCTCCCGCGCCGACATTACCTTGCCCGGCGTGCAGGAAGAATTGGTGTTGGAACTCGTGAAAACCGGCAAACCTGTCGTCGTCGTTTTGATGAATGGCCGCCCGCTCGCCATCCCCAAAATCGCCGAAAGTGCAGCCGCTATTCTGGAAACCTGGTGGCTCGGCACCGAAGCGGGTAACGCCATCGCCGACGTGCTGTTCGGCGAGTACAATCCTTCCGGCAAACTGCCGATGACTTTCCCGCGCTCGGTCGGTCAAGTGCCGATTTTTTACAACGAAAAAAGCACGGGGCGGCCCTTTGACCCGAACTCGAAATGGACGAGCAAGTACATTGACGAGGCCAACGCGCCGCTTTATCCTTTCGGTTTTGGCCTGAGTTACACGACCTTCGGATATAGCGAACCAAAGGCCGACAAAGCCGTTTTCAAAAAAGGAGAAAATTTGCAAATTACTGTGAACGTGGCGAATACGGGCAGCAAGGCGGGAGAGGAGGTCGTACAACTTTATGTGCGCGACCTCGTGGCTTCAACCACCCGGCCCGTGAAAGAACTCAAGGGTTTTCAAAAAATCATGTTGAAACCCGGCGAATCGCGGTCTGTAACTTTCACTTTGACGGAACAGGATTTCAGTTTTTACCGCTCCGACATGACTTTCGGCGCAGAGCCGGGCGAGTTCGACATCATGGTGGGTGGAAATTCAGTTGATTTGAAAAAAATAAGAGTGAGAATGACGGAGTAAAATGTTTGTACGCCGAAACCCCAGTTTCGGCTTCGAAGTAATTTTATATCGAAACTGGGGTTTCGATATACAAACCATAATCGTATGAAGCACATTTTGACAAAACTCAATTTCAAACGGACAAGCCTTTTGTTCTTGTTCGGCTTGTTGTTTCTTCAAAACGTTTTTGCCCAAACCCGCGTCAGCGGCCGGGTCACGGACGAAACCAACGGCGAACCGCTCATCGGCGCGACTATCAAAGAAAAAGGCACTTCCAACGGCACTTCGACCGATGTGGAGGGGAATTTTACCATCAGCGTCAGCGACCCAAACGCTACTTTGGTGTTCGATTACACGGGTTTTAAACAAAAAGAAATCCCGCTCGAAGGTCAAACGCAATTAGTGGTGGTAATGGGCGAAGACATTGGTCTGCTCAACGAAGTCGTCGTAGTTGGTTACGGGACGCAGAAAAAAAGCGATCTGACGGGTTCGGTCGGGACGGTGAAAGCGAAAGATATCGAACGTATCCCGTCCGCGTCGGTGGATCAGGCTTTGCAGGGAAAAATTGCCGGCGTGTATGTGTTGCCCAACAGCGGCCAACCCGGCGCTGGCGCCACCATTCGCATTCGCGGTACGGGTACTTTGAACAACGCTAACCCGCTTTACGTGGTGGACGGGATGTTGCTCGACGACATTTCCTTCGTCAATCCGCAGGACGTGGAGTCTATCGAGGTGTTGAAAGATGCCTCTGCCACAGCGATTTACGGCAACCGCGGCGCCAACGGCGTTATCATCATCACCACCAAACGGGGCAAAAGTGGCGAGGCGCGTTTTTCTCTCAACACCTATTATGGCTCGCAATCGGTGACGCGCCAGATTCCGATGGCCAACGCTTCGCAATTCGCCCAACTTTACAACGAACTTACTAATTCGACCTATTTTCCTGACCCGGCTGCGCTGGGCGAAGGCACCAACTGGCAGGATCAGGTGTTTCGCGACGCGCCTATCGGGAGCGTTCAGTTGAGCGCGATGGGCGGCACTGACAAAATGCTGTACAATGTTTCGGCCAACTATTTCAAACAGGAAGGTATCGTCCGGAAGTCTGATTTCGAGCGGATTTCGCTGCGTTTCAACAACGAGTATCAGTTGAACAAAGCGATAAAACTGGGCAACAACCTTGTGTTGATGACCGCCAACGGCCAAAACCCGCCCAATGTCGTGGAGTCGGCTTACCGGATGCCATCTGTTTTTGGCGTGTACGATTCGACGGGCAAATACAGCGACCCGACGTTTTTCGGCGCAGCAATCGCCAACCCGGCGGCGGATTTAGAATACAAAAGCAACAACAATGCGAGCGGCTATCGCGTGGTCGGGACCATTTTTGCCGACATCAAATTTTTGAAATATTTCACTTTCCGCTCCAATTTCGGCGGCGATTTGGCCAATGGGCGAAACAAATACTACGAGCCTGTTTTTAAAGTTTCCAACTCGCAGCTGAACAACGAGGACAAACTGAATATCGGCTACGACGAAAACCGCTCCTGGCTTTGGGAAAACACGCTGACTTTCGACAAAGGGTGGGACAATCTCCGCCTGAATGTGCTCGGCGGCTACACGGCTCAGGAAGATTATTTTGAATTTTTCGGTGCTGGCCGCCGCAATTTTCCTTCCGGCGACGACGAATTGTTGTTCCTGAACGCCGGCGACCCACTCACTCAGACAAACTCTGGCGGCGCCGGCGAGTGGGCGATGGCGAGTTACCTGGGCCGCGTGAACGCTACATTTTTTGACCGTTATTCGCTCACGGCCTCCATTCGCGCCGACGGTTCCTCGCGTTTTTCGCCCGACAACCGATGGGGGTATTTCCCCTCCGCAGCACTGGCCTGGAATGTCGCCCAGGAACCGTTTATGTCGAATCAGCGGCTTTTCGACCGCTTGAAAATACGCGCTTCGTGGGGTATTGTGGGTAACGACAAAACGCAGTTGTACCCTTCTTTCGGCTCTATCACGAGCGGGTTGGGCGTTATTCTGGGGCCTGACGAAACGCTCAATCAGGGCGCTTCGCTGATTTTTCTTTCCAACCCCGACGTGCGTTGGGAAAATGCCCGCCAGACTGACGTAGGTCTGGAAATTGCCGTGCTGAATGCCCGACTCACCGCAGAAATTGACTGGTACAACCGCTACACCTACGACATTCTTTCTGCGCCGCCGATTCCGGCCTATGTCGGTTCGCAGGGTAATCCTGTGGTCAATGTAGCCGATGTTCAAAACCGGGGCTGGGACTTTACGCTGGGCTGGCGCGACACACGCAATAAATTTTCTTACAGTTTTACCGGCATCTTTTCGACGGTGGACAACGAGGTGAAAAAATTGGACAAACGCCTCTCGCGGGTCTTTTCGGGAAGCACTGGTCAGGGAGATTTTGCTACTTTGACGGAAGTTGGCCAACCCATCGGCAGTTTTTATGGTTTTGTGACCGACGGCGTTTTCCAGACTGCCGATGAAGCCGCGAGCAGCCCGCGCCTCGGCAACGAAACAGCCGGCGATTTGCGCTACGTGGACCTCAACGGCGACGGCGTCATCAACTCAAACGACCGGCAATTTCTCGGCAGCCCGATTCCCAATGTGATGTATGGCTTCTCGGCGGGTTTCGATTATCTGGGCTTCGATTTCGCGGCGGACTTTTTCGGTATTTCAGGAAATAAAGTCGTGAATGCCAAAGCGTTGTCGCGTTTTGCAGTTTACAACTGGGAAGAATCTTTCTTCGACGGACGCTGGACGGGCGAAGGCACAAGCACCGAAAAACCGCGTATCACCAACGGCGGCCACAATTACCGAATGTCCGACTACTGGGTTGAAGACGGGTCGTTTTTCCGCCTGCGGAGCATCCAGTTGGGCTATTCGTTGCCCTACAAAATTGTCTCGAAAATTGGTCTCACCCGCTTCCGCGTGTATGCGAGCGGCACCAATCTTTGGACGAAACAAAATTATTCGGGCTATTCGCCGGAGTTTCCCGGCGGCAGCGTTTTCACCGTCGGCCTCGACTACAATCCGTACCCGATTGCGAAAACCGTCTTGTTCGGATTGGACGTAAGTTTTTGAAAATAAGAAATTTAGCGCAAACAGTTTTCATTAAAAAACTCAGTTGCAATGAAAAAAATACTCTCTTTCCATCAAAAAATATTGCTCACGCTTGCACTCACAGCGTGTGTCGTCACCGGTTGTAAAAAAGAATTTCTGGACCGCAAACCGCTCGGCGAACTGACCTACGATACCTTTTTCACCACCGAACAGCAGGCCGTTCAGGCGACGAATGCCGTTTACAATCAGTTTCGCTCCTGGGAATGTTCGGCATTGGGCTACGTCGGCGTCACGGATATCCTGAGCGACGACGCGGACAAAGGCTCCACGCCAAACGACCAGCCTTTACTGGGTGACATTGATAACTTCAATTTCGACGCGAACAACCTGTTTTTCGGCCAGGTCTGGACGGGTTTTTATCGCGCCATCGCCCGCGCCAACCTTGCTATCAAACGCATTCCCGATGTGCCGGAAATGAACGAAGACTTGCGCGCACGCCTGATTGGCGAGTGTAAATTCCTGCGTGCATACTCCTATTTTCTGCTGGTGCAGTGGTTCGGCGACCTCCCCATTATTACCGAGCCGCTCAATGCCGACCAGTATTACAACCAACAGCGCCGCCCGGTCAACGACGTATACGCGCTCATCGAGCGTGACCTGCTCGATGCCATTCAGGTGTTGCCGACCAAGTACGGCTCCAGCGATTTGGGCCGCGTCACGCAAGGTGCTGCTAAAGGTATTTTGGCAAAATTGTACATGTTGAAAAAGGACTTTCCGAAGGCCGAACAATATTGCCTGGAAATTATTAACTCCAACGTTTACAGCCTGTTGCCTAAATACGCTGACAACTTTTTGCCCATCGGAGAAAATGGTGCGGAATCTGTTTTTGAAATCACGGCTGCCGCTTTGCAACCCGACGCAGGCGGCGTGGTAGGCCCCGGCGCCACCCCTTACAACATGGTGCAAGGGGTTCGCGGCAATCCCAATCTTGGCTGGGGGTTCAATCGCCCGTCGGACAATCTTGTTTCTTCTTACGAAAGCGCCGACCCGCGCCGCGCTGCGACGGTCATTTACGTGGGCGATTATTTGCCCGACGGCACGGAGGTGAAAGACAACCCGGAAATTGTAGGCGAACGTTTCAATAAAAAGGCTTGGGTGCCGGCGCATCCAGGCTTGCAGGACAACGGCCCCGGCAATATTCGTGTGTTGCGTTATTCCGACATTTTGCTGCTCGCTGCCGAGGCGCTCAACGAAAACGGCAAAGCCCCGGAAGCGCTCGTTTATCTCAATCAGGTGCGCAAACGCGCGCGCGGCGCCAGCCAAGTGGTATTGCCCGACGTGACCGTGACTGACCAGGCGCAACTTCGGGAAAGAATTTATCGCGAACGCCGCTCCGAACTGGCGATGGAACAGCACCGTTGGTTCGATTTGTTGCGCTGGGGCCGTGCCGAACAGGTGATGACCGCCGTCGGCAAAAACTTCGTCGCGCCGAAACACTTGCTTTTGCCCATTCCGCAGACCGAAGTGGATCTGACGGATGGAAGCATCATTCAGAATAACGGGTATTGAAAATCGCCCTTTTCAGGTAAGCATTTCGAGCGGAGCGAGGAATCTGAGTTCTTCGCTCCGCTCATTTTTTTATAGCAGGAACGCCTTACAACTGAATATTCTCCACGATTTCCAGGCCGTAGCCGATGAACCCTGTCCGGGGGCGCGGGTGATTGGTGAGCAGGCGAATTTTGCTGATGCCGAGTTCGCGGAGAATTTGAGCGCCTACGCCGAAGTCTTTTTTGCCCATGCTGGTGTGGAGTTCAAATTTTTCAGGCTCGCCGTCGTCTATGAGTTGTTTGTAAATTTTTAGCCGCGACAGCAAATCAGCCTTGTCGGCTTGCCGCAAATAGACGAACGCGCCTTTTCCTTCCTCCTCTATTTTTTGCAAAGCGCGCTGAATCTGCGTCCCGTAATCGGCGAGCAGATTTCCCAGAATACCGCCCGTTTCAGACCATGAATGAACACGCACCAAAACCGGTTCTTCTTCTGTCCATTCTCCTTTTTTCAACACCAAATGGGTGTCGCCGTTGGAAACATCGGTAAAAACCGTCGCTTCAAACGCGCCGTAAATCGTCTTCATTGGCATTTCCAACTCCTTCTTGATCAGGCGCTCCGTACGCATCCGGTAGGCGACGAGGTCGTCAATCGAAATGATTTTCAGGTCGTGTTCTTTCGCCACTTCCACAAGTTGGGGAAGTCGCGCCATCGAGCCGTCGGGGTTCAGAATTTCCACCAAAACGCCTGCCGGGTACAAGCCTGCGAGTCGCGCCAAATCCACTGCCGCCTCAGTGTGACCCGTCCGCCGCAAGACGCCGCCCGACTTCGCACGCAACGGAAAAATGTGGCCGGGACGCGCAAAATCGCTCGCTTTTGCCGCCGGATTGGTGAGCCAACGAATACCCGTAGAGCGATCGTAGGCGCTGATACCCGTGCTGCACCCATGCCCGATGAGGTCAATCGAGACGGTAAAGGCCGTTTCGTGCAGGGCGGTATTGGCATTTACCATGAGGTCGAGGCCAAGTTCGTCGGCGCGTTTTTCCTCGAGTGGCGTACAGATGAGGCCGCGACCGTGCATGGCCATGAAATTGATAATTTCGGGAGTCACGGTCTCGGCGGCGCAGATAAAATCGCCCTCGTTCTCGCGATCTTCGTCGTCCACGACGATGATAACTTTTCCCGCCCGGATGTCGGCGATGGCTTCTTCTATGGTGTTGAGTTTGATTTCGGTGGTTGGCGATTTTCGTCCGTTGACCGCCACAACTTGCTCGTTGGCTGTTTGCATGCCGGAATTTTTTTCGAAAAAGAAAAACAAACGCGCAACGGGAAAGTTAAATCCCGTTGCGCGGCAAAGATAATTTTGTATGCTGGGTAAATCGTCGCTTGTTCGTAAAATTTGATTTGGTGAAATTAACGTTTCCCGTTAAACATCACTTTTCCAGCCGAATTGCCATTCACTTTCACCACATACAAACCCGAGAGCGGGATATCGGGAATTAACTCGGCCTGATTCCATCCCGGCGTTGCCGGATGCGTTTTTTCCAACACAACTTTTCCCTGCAAATCAAGCATTTGTAACAAAACGTCTCCCTCGCGTTCGGCATTGAAAGTAACAGAAACGAGATTGCTCGCGGGGTTGGGCGAGAGGCTGAACGAAGTTGGCAGCAAAGTCAGTTTTTGAGTCCATTCCAGTTCAAGTTCGCGTATTTCTCCCGACGCTTCGTAGGCTTCGGCGCGAATGTGTTGGCGCAAACCGAGCAGGTCGGACAGCAAGCCGCTTTGTAAAGCCTCCACTTCCAGCGCCAGCAAAACGTCATCCGCGCGAAGTTCCACCGGGTTGTCGGCGACCGACCAACTGATCGGTACATAGCCTTCCGTCCGTTGCAAATCGAGGTTATAGTTTTCTCTATCAAAATCTCTAAGTGTTTGGGATTCAATCCGGTGGATGCGAAGCGCCTCTTGATGGAGGCCGAGGGAGAGTTGAAAACCCAGCAACCGGAATGCGGAGCGAGTCCGGATAGGCACGCGGTAAGTTTGCCCGCGCTGGAGTCGGAGGTCTTCGATGCGCAAAGCGGAGCGGTTGCGCTCGTCAATGTCGTTGGAAGTAAAATAATTACCGTTCAAATCCCCCAGTTTGACGCCCCGGAAATTGACGCACGACCCGTTGGCAGGCGATTCGGCGGGGTCGGCTACGAAACGCCAGCTGGCGCCACCACATCCGGGAAAGCCATTGTTGATTCCTAAAATGAGTTTTCGGCCTTCCACAATGTCGGAAGTTGTGATGGCGCCGGAACAGTTCAAATCAGCGGCAATCAACTGCCAGGGCTCGGTCAAAGGTGTGATGCCCAAAATATGTTTGGCCATCAAAATCATATCGAATGTGCTGAATCCCAGCAGGGGATTGTCGCCCTTGAAAGGCGTAATGGTGTACGAAGCGCTTTGAATTTCGGCAATATCCGAAACCGAGTAGGAGCCGGAGGCCGTGAAAGTGGTATCGAACGCGGGTGCATCCACCGTGATTTGAACGTCGGAGACGGGATTTTCAAAGTAACTTTTTAGAAAACAATCTTCCGTTACGGGTAATAACTCGCTGATTTTCTGACTGATAAGCCCCATCGTCTGCTGTGCTGAAAAACCCCGGATGTCGAAAAAGACTTCCCCTGTGCCGGGCGCGATGACGATGAAAGTCGGGGTTCCGAGGAACAAACCGAAGTTGCCGCTTTTGTACGGCTGCACGGCTGCGAGGCTTCCGCCCGACGAACCGGCAGCGGGCATGGTCAGGCTTTTAGCAGCCAAATAGGCATTCACGACCGGGTCCGTGTCGGCGCTCAATTCACTCAAAAGCATGAATTCCACTTTGCCAGGATAGGTCGCCTGCATGTTTTGATAGAGTGTCTGAAAATGCGGCGCGTGAGCAGAACAGGGCGGGCAGGTGGTGAAAAAGATTTCCAGCACGACGACTTTTTGCTGGTTCACGTAGTCCTGGTAAAGTTTGCGGGTTTGACCGTCGGAAGTTGTGACCGTAAAATCGGGCGCTGGCGCGGCGAAGAGAGTTGTTTGGAGAAAAAAAAGGGCGAGCGAGAGCAAGTAAGTCTTTTTCATAAGCGGCGGGAATTTGTCCTCAAAAGTAGGAAAAAGGCTTTTCCTAACAAATCTCAAAACCCGTTTTGGCAAAAACGGGTCGTGTTACTTTTGCCGCATGATTCGCCGGCTCCCGTTTTTCGTTTTCGCAGCACTCGCGATTTTGCTTTTTTCTTTTTCCAGAAGTTCGCTGCCAACAGTGGAAAAGTTGGGTGAACGCCTGTTTTTCGACCCGGTGCTTTCGCTCGACAGCACGGTGAGTTGCGCCAGTTGCCACATTCCGCAATTCGCTTTTGCCGACACGGCTCGCTTGAGCCGGGGTGTGGGCGGGCGTATGGGCAAACGCAATGCGCCGGCGATTACGAACATGTCGGCTCGGGCGCATTTCTTTTTCGATGGCCGTGCCAGCACGCTGGAGCAGCAGGTGCTCATGCCGATTCAGGACACGCTGGAAATGCGCGCGACCCCCGAACTCGTGACCGCGCGCCTTCGTCGCCACCCTGAGTACAGCCCCGCTTTCCAGCAACTTTTTGGAAAACAGGCCGATATGGAATCGCTGGCGGCGGCGCTGGCGGCTTATGTGCGTACGCTGGAAACTTCAGACACGCCGTTCGACCGCTGGATGCAGGACGGCCCGAACCCGATGAGCGAGGCCGCCGTGCGAGGCCGCGAGGTTTTTATGAACAAGGGAAAATGTTTCGACTGCCATTTTTCACCCGATTTCACGGGCGACGAGTTTCGGAATATCGGCCTTTTTAATGGCAAGGATTTGAATGACGCGGGGCGTTTCGCCGTCACGCGCGACAGTGCGGATTTGGGAAAAATGAAGGTGCCGGGCCTGCGAAATGTAGCTGTGACAGCGCCTTTCATGCACAACGGGATGTTCCGAACACTCGAAGAAGTGATTGATTATTACGACAATCCCGACGCTTTCGTGCACAACTCTATCGGCCGCGACCCATTGCTGGCCAAACCTTTGGGACTGACGCCGCAGGAAAAATCCGACTTAAAAATCTTTCTGGAAGCGCTGACCGACGAGCAATTTGCAAAATAAAAAAAACGAAGTTTCGGTCAAAAAGAGTAGTTCAATCTTTGCCCGAAACAACCGGGTTATCAGGCTGACAGCAGTTGGTCAGCGTGTTTTTCAGTGTCCACTTTAGCGATGATACGCTCGATTTTTCCATGTTCGTCAATCACGAAAGTGGTGCGGTGGATGCCGTCGTAGGTGCGACCCATAAATTTTTTCGGCCCCCACACGCCATAAGCCGTCGCCACAGCATGGTCTTCATCAGCCAGCAAACTGAAGGGCAAATTGTATTTTTCCTGGAATTTGATGTGTTTTTTTACCGAATCGGGGCTGACGCCGAGGATTTCGTAGCCTTTTGCCTGAAAAGCCCCGTAGCCGTCGCGAAGGCTGCAAGCTTCGGCAGTGCAGCCGGGCGTGTCGTCTTTCGGGTAAAAATAGAGCACGAGTTTTTTGCCTTTGTAATCGGCGAGGCTGACGGTTTGGCTTTTTTCATTCAGCGCCGAAAAATCGGGAGCGGCGTCGCCTTCTTTCAGGTGGAACATAGTGTGAGGAGTGTTGGAAATGATTCGTAGTTCGTTTTTGACAATCGGAAGCGAAAACCGCGACAAATCAGTTTTGTTCAGTCAGGCAACGTAAACTTGCCGCTTCAATTCACCCAATTTTCAATTTTCCGCCATGCAAAAATCTCTGTTTCTCTCATTCCTTCTATTCGGCATTTTCTCTATCGCCGCCTGCGACACGCTGAAAGAAGTCGCCAACAGCGTATTGGCCGAACCTTCGCTCGAAGAAATCGGCAAAGGCCTGAAAGAGGCCCTTTCCAATGGCGTCACGAAAGGCGTGAACAACCTTTCGCAACGCGACGGCTACCTGAAAAGTGTTTACAAAATTCTGTTGCCCGACGACGTGCGCAAAGTGACGGACAAACTGAAAGCCGTGCCGGGTTTTGCCAATCTGGAAAATGAATTGATTGAAAAAATGAATCGCGGCGCCGAAGATGCCGCCAAAGAAGCGGGGCCGATTTTCCTGAGCGCCATTCGCCAACTGACGTTCAAAGACGCGCTCGACATCCTCATGGGCGCCGATAACGCCGCCACCAACTACCTGAACAAGACCACGAGCACCCAGTTGTATGAAAAATTCAACCCGAAAATCGTGGCCTCATTGGAAAAAATCGGCGCTAACACGCTCTGGAAAAAAGCCGCCGACGCCTACAACAAAATCCCGCTCGTGACGAAAGTCAACAACGACCTCGACGATTATGTGACCAAAAAAGCCCTCGACGGCCTGTTCGGAAAAATCGCCGAAGAGGAAAAAAACATCCGTCGCAGCAAAGGCGCACGTTCGACCGACTTATTGAAAAAAGTTTTTGCGAAGCAGGATTCCAATCGGAAGTAGCAGTTTGGAGTAGCAGTAGCAATAGCAGTGGGCAGTAGCAGTGGGCAGGATTGATTGATTCTAAAATTTTTAAAACCAATACCTTATGAACAATTCATTCAATGATTTTCGCTCGTTGAAAGTCTATCAACTTTCTTATGAGCTGGCTATGGAGATTTTCTTCCTCACCAAGAATTTTCCCAAAGAAGAAATTTATTCGCTGACTGATCAAATGCGGCGATCATCACGCGCCGTGCCTGCGAATATCGCGGAAGGGTACCGAAAACGAATTTACCCTCAACATTTTCGCAGTAAAATGACTGACGCTGATGGTGAAAGCAGTGAAACTACCGTTCACCTGGATTTTTCCGGAGACTGCGGTTACATCACAATTGATCAGCACGCAAGTTTGATAAAACGTTATGAGGAGGTTGGTAGAATGCTCGGCAGCATGATCGAACACCCTGAAAAATTTCCCCCTAAATAAAGCCACTGCTCCTGCCTCCTGCCTCCCGCTACTGCCTCCTGCCTCCCGCTACTGCCACTGCCACTGATCACTGCCCCTGCCCCAAAACACCCGCTTTTTCCGTCATGATTTGTTTCAGACCGCTTTGAATCAGCGAAAAAATAATGACCCAGGCAGCAGCGCCGAGCACGAGATATTTGAGATAAAACGGCAGGTAAATCGGGCTGTTCCAGATCATGTGCATTACTACCGCAATGAGAAAAACCCGGTAAAAACGCGGGTCTTTCAACATGTCGAAGCTAAATGAGCGACGACCTTTTACTTTCCAGAGTGCGCCGGCGCACATCGCCGTCCACACGATATGGCCAAATGGCGCCAGCATACCTCTCAACATGATGCTGTCGAGCATATCGTCCGCGTCGTAAAGGCCCGCGTAGAGCGCGTAGCCCGCACTCTCGAAGGCGGCGAATCCGGTGCCGATGGCCGCTCCGAAGAGCAGGCCGTTGAGGGTGTAAGGGTAGCGCACTGTGTTCACGACGATGGCGAGCGCGAGCAATTTTCCGGGTTCTTCCACCAGCCCGGCGAGTGAAGCGCCAAGCCAGTCGAGTTCGAGCGAGTCGCCTATTTGAAAGAAAATCAGGGAGATAGTCATGGAGGCGATGCCGCCGAGAAACACCAAACGGATAATTTGGTAAAGCGAGACATTCTGCCGGGCATTCATTTCAAAAAAGAAAATGAGCGCCGACAAGGGCACGGCAAAAGAGCCGACAATAATCAAACCCGGCACGAGGTTGATGTTTTCAAATTCTTTCCAGGCTTGCACAAAAATGAAATACACGAACGCGGCGCCGAGAAAAGTCCGCAAAAACATCCAGGGGCGTGGCCAGCCGGTGTTCACTTTTTCGATGGGCGGCGTGGTGGACGGCGTGCCGACGGTGAAATATTCCTCCACTTCCTCGCTCGTGTGTTTTTTCAATGCTTCCGAAAAAACGTCGCCGAGGTTAAAACTTTCAAGGCGTTCCACCCCTGCCCAATCGGCCACACGGTCGGACATTTTACTGGCAAAATTCTGATTGTCCGCCGAAGGAGGGTTCTCCCGGTTCGGTTTGGCAGATTTGTTGGGGTCGTCCTGATTTTCCATACGTTTTCGGTTTTTTCTTCAAAATAAGGTCATGGCGGTTCCGCAAAAATACTCATTGCCCGCTCACGAAAATCGCAATCGCGAATTCTTCATATTTGCCCCATGAATTTGGAACATCTTACCCTGCTCGCAGGGCAGGCCGTACAGGAAACGGCCACTTTTATTCGCGCCGAAACCGGTCGCGTTCAAGCCGGACAAATCGAGGAAAAATTCCTCAACGGACTCGTCAGTTACGTGGATCGCACTGCCGAGGAAATGCTCGTCGAACGCCTTTCCAACTTGCTTCCCGAAGCTGCTTTTATCACGGAAGAAGAAACGGTGGCACAACAAAACGCTGAATTACAATGGATTATTGACCCGCTGGACGGCACGACCAATTTTCTTTACGGCTTGCCTCACTTCTCAGTCAGTGTCGGCCTCAAAGCCGGCGACGACCTCGTACTCGGCATCGTGCACCACGTCCCGCAGGACGAAATGTTCTACGCCTGGCAGGGTGGCGGCGCCTGGTGCAACGGCCAGCCTATTCGGGTGAGTTCGCGTGCAGAAATGCGGCAAGCCCTGATTTCGACGGGATTTCCGTACCACAATTTCAGCCGCGCCGACGAGTGGTTTGCCGCTTTACGCGAATTCATGGCCGAAGGGCGCGGCGCGCGGCGATTCGGCTCGGCGGCGCTCGACCTGGCCTGGGTGGCAGCCGGGCGTTTCGATGTTTTTTTCGAGTACGGCCTCAATTCCTGGGACGTCGCAGCCGGAGCCGTGCTGGTGCGCGAGGCCGGTGGCTACGCGACGGATTTCAGCGGTGGTGGTGATTTTATCGAAAAAAAGGAAATGCTGGCCTGCAACGAAGGTGTTTTTGAAAAGGCTTTGAAGGTGGTGCGGGAGAATTTTGGGGGATAAATTGCCTTCAACGCTGGTTTCGAGCATCCGCCGCATTCCACGATTTCCAGGTCAAACCCGGCATTTTTGCGTCAAAACGTTCACGTTTCAACTCGATTCCCCGCTGAATATCGCTCTCCGACATTTGCGGGTACATGGCTTTTTGCGTCAGCAGGCCGGCATTTTCTTCCAGCAAAAAAAGATTTTTATCAGAAACCGTATAAATCATGTAGTGAACGTCAATCGCGCTTTTAGGTCGGCCGGAAAGGTTGTAACGTGTGATAAAAACATCCCAACTCACGCAAGCATTGAGAATGAGCAGGGCGTAAAATGCCCAGCCGTTTTGCCGCCACAGCCACGACATGGTGCGGCGGTCGCGAATTTTTCGCCAAAGGGTGATAAGGCCGAAAAACACCAGTGCAAGGAAAAGGATGACGCCGATACGTTTGTACGCAAGTCCATGAAAATCAATGTATCGTGCATTGCGTACGCAAACCGAGACGGCGAGTACGGCATTTTGAACCAACCAAATACCGGCGGCAGTTTTCAGGTTTTTGTTGTTGGGGAAAAAGTTGAGGTTTTTCCGAAAAACATAAAAAAGGACAGCCATCGCCAGCAAAATCGAGGCAATCAGAAAGTAAGTCCCCTGGTGGACGTAGCCTTTCAAGTCCTGCTGCGCCGCCTCGTCGAAACCGAACCAAACATAACGGACGTCGGTCGCGTTGACGACCAACAATAGCGCGTTCAGCATCCAAAGCAAAAGCGCAGCCTGGCTGTATTCGCGTTTCAGGCCGAGCATTTCCAGGGTTTCAAAATAGCGTTTGCGCGGCGGACGTATGCGAGCCAGTTCGTCGGGTGCGGCGCGGTCGGATTTTGCCAGATTTGTCTCATTGCGCCAAAAAGCCGCGCCGACCAGGAAAAATCCCAGCACGACAAAAAGTACGTGCGGCACGGAAATATCGAACACGAGCAAATTGCCCACTTGCCGCCAAAAAGCATCGGCCAGCGCTGCGAATTTGTCGTTGGCGAAGTAGTAGAGAAAGTAAAACACGAGCACGACCATCGAGGGCGCAAAAGCCAGCCCGATACTGCGGCGAAGGCTCCATTTTCGCTGCGGAGTCACCGTGCTGCCGGGATTGAGCGACTCGAAAAAATGGCGGGGCGATTGCCACCAGCCCCACAAATATTGCCACAATGCCGAGAGGACGAACCGCAACGCGTGTTCCTGCGCGAAACCCGCCACACACATGGCTGAGATGAACCACGCGAATTTGGCCGCGACGGAATTGTGCCAAACAATCATAACTGCTGTCAGCAAAGTGCCTCCGGCGGTTACCCAAAAATTGCGGGAACTACGACTTTCGGGAAAAACAAGCCAAAGCGAAGCGAGGTAAAACAGCGTGAAAATCAGCGTGTTGAGTCCCAGGTTTTCCTGCCAGAAACAAAAGTTGAACAGTAAAACGCCGATAAGGACGAGCAATAGTTGGGTTTTCGCTTGCTGCATGGATGTGAGATTTAGGTGTAATCAGGAGGCTAACGTCGTGACCCTGTCAGACGTTGCTTTTATCGGCTGTAAGCATTTTCCGCGCGGCTTCCCAAACAACGATACCTGCCGCCACCGCCACATTGAGCGAGTGTTTCGTGCCAAATTGCGGGATTTCTATGGCTCCGTCGCAAAGCGCGAGTGTTTTTTCGTCCACGCCGTCCACTTCGTTGCCGAGGACGAAAGCGTATTTTTCTCCTTGTTCCGGGAAAAAATCTTGTAGCCAGATTTTACGGGTCGTTTGTTCGATGGCGAAAATTTGCCAGCCTTCGTTTTTCAAAACCTGCACGGCCTCTGATGTTTCTGAAAAATATTTCCACCTGACCGAGTCGGTACTGCCCAAAGCGGTTTTCAGAATTTCCCGGTGCGGCGGTTGCGCTGTGATGCCGCAAAGCAGGATTTTTTCCAATAAAAAGGCATCGGCGCTGCGAAAAATGGAGCCGACATTGAGGCCTGAACGCACATTGTCGAGCACAAGGGCAATGGGCAATTTTTCCTGGTTTTTAAAATCTTCGACGGAAAGGCGGGCGAGGGCATTCATGCTGAGTTTTTCCATGTGGCAAATGTCTCATTATTTTTGCCGGATGGAACAAACGTTGCAAAACACGACACTTGGCCTCAAATTGCCCACTGACCCGCGATGGGTGAATCTGGCAGAAATAGACCTGGCCGAAATCCTGACCGACCACGCTTACTGCGAACAAAAAGCAGCGACTTCCTGCATTTCGCTCATCCAGGCGTACCCGGAACGCGAGGAATTGGTGGAAGAACTGGCGCCCATCGTGACCGAAGAGTGGGGCCATTTTCGCATGGTATTGGCGGAATTGAAAAAACGAAATTTGAAATTGGGTCGGCAGCGTAAGGACGAGTACGTCAATCAACTCCTTGAATTTCAACGAAAAGGAATTTCACGCGAGGAGGCTTTGCTCGAACGGCTACTCGTCTGCGCCCTCATCGAAGCCCGCAGTTGCGAGCGTTTTCGATTGCTCTCTTTGCATTGTGCCGACGAAACATTGAGAGGTTGGTATCATAAGTTTATGGTAGCCGAAGCAGGGCATTACCGCCTCTTCCTTGACTTGGCGGAGCAATATTTCGGGAAAGAAAAAGTGCGCGGGCGCTGGCTCGAATATCTGAAACACGAAGCCAGTATCATGCAAAAACTCACCCCGCGCGGCGACCGGATGCATTGATTTGGTTGTTGGTTATTAGTTTTTGGTTGTTAGATATCGAACTAAGAACTAAGAACCAAGAACTAACAACCTTCATTGCCATCCACGCACTTTGTTGATTTTACCTTCCTCGCCGTACACTTCTTTCGAGCGTTTGTTGTAGGCGGCAGCGGCTTCTTCAGGCGTATCGAACATGCCGAGATGAACCGATTTTCCGTTGATGGAAATCACCGCCCGGTATCGGTTGTGCTCTTGGTAAACGCCGGTAAAGCCAGTCCTGCTGCTCGTCTTGCGTTGGCGGCTGGCGATAGAGCGGGAACGCCAGGTTATGTTTTCCAGCCGGCAATCCAGTTTATCGCCGTTTTTAGTGCCCACCAGATTGCGGCTGCCTTTTTTTTGCTGGCCTAAAAATTTTTCGGCGATAAGTTTGTGCAGATAAATGGTTTCGGTTTTAAAATTGCCATCAGCCTTTTTCCATGTCTTTTGAAAAACGGCGCATCCACTCGAGTGTTTGCGCAAATTATTGATGAAATCAACTTTTGACAAATAGGGGTCGGCGGATAATGCTTCGTACACATGGTCGTCGAGCAATACCATGTCATCAGCATTTTTGAGTTTTACTTTGTAGATCACGGCGATAGGATGTTTGTGTTTGTAAAAGATTAAAACAGGGGATAAACGCATTCATCGCGCACACTTGTATAGACGTTTGGCGATAACGCAAAGAAGCCTTCGAGGGCATAGGTGAGATCAAAACTTTTGAAAGGCCCCGATGTTTGCCAAAACTTGACATGCTGCGCAAAAAATATCTTGAATTGCGACAAAGCGAGGTCAACGCGACCGCGGTTACAGTGATTATTTCAGATGGGCCTTATGCTTGGCGGGAGCGAAGTTAAGAAAAACATTTGACAATAATGCCCAATTATTAACTATATTTTTCTTTGTTTGTGGCATAAATTCAATCTATTCACGCAAAAACCCTCTTTTTCTTTGGTAAAAAAACACGATAGCGCAATAACGGCATTTTTGAAAACGAGCCCTGAATCTGCCCTAAAAATGCCTTTCGCTGACATCATCCGGCTGTTGGAACAAATATTTGGTGCTGCTCTTTACCCGGCCTTTGAGCCGGACATGACGATTGCCAGCCCGCTCGCCAATCAGCGCAGCACTGACTTCCTGAAAACAGCCAATACAGTAGGCATCAACATCCGCACAATCCGGCATTTTTGGAAAATAATTCCCTACACGCTCACGCTGCCGAGGGCGCAAAATGCGATTCATATCCTCCCGATTTGGGAGCCAGGGGTCGTCGCAAGTCTTTATGGGCCAGCAAGTTGGAATGTAAATCCTGAGTTTTTCAGCCCGGAGATGGCTGCGAATTTTCCCCATTTGGACACAGTTGAAAAACAACTTAAAGTCGTCGTCAATTTGCTCCATTTATTGGGCAAGGCAGTTGGGATGGATGTGGTGCCGCACACGGATCGTTACTCCGAAATGGCGCTTGCCAATCCGCAATTCTTCGAGTGGTTGCAACGCCGCGACACCAAAATTGTCAGCCACCAGTCAGGTTTGTTTGGCGAAATTCAGCAGGTTATTTTCGAGCATCTGCAAAAAAACGGCAGTGCTGCCCCGGATTTGGAAATTCCTGAATCAGCCGACGATTTTTTTGAAAAAATGCCCGAAAACGAGCGGCTAAAACTTCTTTTCGGAGAAAAATACGACTACTGGGGGCGGCTTTTTCGCCGCAAGGCAATCGTTCGCCTGTTGTACGAACTTGGTTATGAGACTGTGCCAGCGACAATGGGGCCTCCTTATCGCGGCCTCGAAGTAAGCCCCGAACCGGGGGCAAAAGTCGTTGACGAAGAAGGACTTGTATGGCGCGACTACCGAATTTCAAAGCCGCAGGAATTCTCCCGGGTATTCGGTCCGCTTGCCCGGTACAAACTGTGGGAAAGCAAAAATGACAACCGCGACTGGGAACTCGATTTTGACCGGCCCAACAAAGCAGCGTGGGCGTATGTGTGCGAGCATTACCGGCAAATTCAGGCGGAATTCGGATTTGATTTTATGCGCGGCGATATGTCGCACGTGCAAATGCGCCCGGATGGCGTACCGGCTGTGCGCGATGAATTTTACGATTTGCTGGGCGCTGTGAAACAGACGGTTTTGCGCGAAAAACCCTGGTTCGGTTACTTCGCCGAGAGTTTTCTGGCGCCGCCCGGCGTCATGGCTTACGGCGATGAGTGCGACCATCTGGAAGCCTCGTTCGCCGACTCGACATTGGGCGATTTGCAATCCGAACCTGTTGGTACAGACAAATTTATGCGTGATTTCTGGCAGTATCGCCGTTGGCTCGAAACCCGAAAATTCGCTCCGAACTTTACCATTCTGACGGCTGACAAAGACGACCCGCGTTTCGATGGATTTTACCTGACTGGAAATGAAATCCGCTATTTTATCGCCTTGTTTTTGAGCGATATGCCCTCTTACATGGCGCTCGGATTCGAGTGTCGCGACCTTCATCCCGCGCCTGCGGCCAACGAGTTTTATTCAAAATACTACGTTTTTCAAATGCTCGATGACCCGAAAACGACCAACGGCCCCTACCGGTGGGGGCAAAACCTTGAACTTTACGCCAAACTCGTCCGACAAAAATTGCTCGCTGAAGAGATTTATGACGATATCCGGGATGCGAAAAGCCGCTGGCTTTTGCCGCCAGATGTTGCCGGGTACAAAAAAGTGCTCGCCTGGACGCAGGCCGAAAATCCCGCCTATATTTTTGTGGCAAATTTCGATACTTCTGAAACCTGTAACGCGACTTTTACAACGCCTGACGCCACCCGCTGGCAACTTTATTTTTCGACGGAAAAGGAATATCTCGACCCTTTTGAAGTACAGCCCGGGCAATTTCTACACCGGAATTTGCTGCCAGGCGAAGGGCTCGTTTTCAGGCGCATTTGAAATTTAATTTTACCAAACTGTTAAAATTTGTCCAACATCCGAAACAAATTCGGGGTTCTGGTTGTCAAAATAGTAGTTTTGCCGCGAAATTTTCCGGTGGCACAAGGTTTGCAACAATAAGCCCGACGGCTTTCCGTTTTTTTCTCGCTTTTCACGAACATCATCGTCACTATCAAAATCGCACTACTGCACAATGAAAAACTGGAAGAAATATCTCGCTTTCGCATTCATGGCTGCTTTATTCCTGCTCGAAGCCTGCCACCGCGGCTACGGATGCCCCGGCACCGACCTGTAAAGACAAAGAATAATCGAATACCCGAACCGATTTACAAGGCGCAGCTCTCTCAGCAGCGCCTTTTTTATTTTTGCCGCGTGAAAAACCTGCGACTCGTCTGGCGGCTTCTCTTTTTTATTTTCTACACTTCCGCCATCGTGGCCGAAATCTGGCTGCGCAAAAACCTGTTTGGCGCCAGCATGCGCACAGCCATGCAAGTCCGGCGGCGCTGGGCGCGAAATCTGCTGCACGGCGTGGGTGTTCGCGGCGAAAACGAAGGAGTCGCGCCTGATTTCCCTTGCATCATTGTCAGCAATCACCGTTCTTACCTCGACCCCATCCTGATGCTCCGCGACGTGGATGCTTACCCGGTGGCGAAAGCCGAACTGGCTAACTGGCCGGTTATCGGCAAAGGCGCAGCGATGGCCGGGATTCTCTATTTGCGCCGCGAACATGCTGGCAGCCGGGTGAGCACAATGCGGCTCATGGAGGAAAAAATCCGGGAGGGCTTTCAAATTATCATTTTCCCGGAGGGCACCACGTCGGGTTTGCCGGGTACTTTGCCTTTCAAAAAAGGCGTGTTCCAGCTGGCAGCCAAATCCGGCATTCCGGTCGTGCCGGTCGCACTGGTTTTTTCGGACAAAAAAGATTTTTGGATTGGGAAAGAGACATTCATGAGCCATGCGGGGCGGCGTTTTCGGGAAAAAACGATTGGTGTGAAAGTCTGCTACGGCCCGGTTTTGAAGAGTGAAAATGTAGAAGAATTGCTTGCGCAGGCGAAAAACTGGATTGAAACACGACTTTTGCAGCCATGAAAACACTCCGTGCCATTTACCGGCTTCTGTTTTTTGTCTTCTACACCATTCTGAAAAGCAATCAGATGTTTTTCTCCGACATGCTGTTTGGGAAAAACATGTGGCGTACGCTTCGTATCCGGCGGACCTGGGCACGCACCCTGCTTCCGCATATTGGTCTGAAGATGCACGTGGAGGGAACGCCGCCCGATTTTCCCTGCATTCTTGCAGCCAATCACCGCTCCTACCTCGACCCCGCAGTATTGGCGCACGACGTTATCGGCTACGGGGTGGCGAAAGCGGAAGTGGCGAACTGGCCGGTCGTTGGCTGGGGCGCGCGGGTTGCCGGGGTCATCTTTTTGAAACGCGAAAATCCGAACAGCCGTAAACTTGCGCTCGACGGCATCGCCGAAAAAATCCGGGAGGGTTTTCCGGTTATTATCTTCGTGGAAGGCACGACGCACACCCAGCCGGTAACGATTGATTTCAAACCCGGCAGTTTCAAACTTGCTGCAAATGAGGGGTTTACAATTGTGCCAGCCGCGATCGAGTTTCACTCGCCGGACGATTATTGGGTCGGGAGCGACACCTTTTTGCCGCATCTTTGGCGGCGTTTGAAGGTAAAGGAAAAACACGCCTTCGTTCGCTACGGTCCCGCTATTCAGGGCAATAACTGGGAAGAGTTGATGCAGCGGACAAAATCCTGGATTGACGCGGAACTGCTCGATATGCGAAAAGGGTTTTGAATTTGCTTTTAAAAAAAGGAAAGCAAACGCTACCTTTGCGCCCGATTCGGCTCCATAGTTCAACGGATAGAATGGAAGTTTCCGGAACTTCAGGTAGAGGTTCGATTCCTCTTGGAGCTACCAAAATTTACTCAAAGTCCTTGCAGGTGAAGAACTTGCAAGGACTTTTTGTTTTGAAAAACATGAGTGAAGCGTGAAATGAATCAGCGGTGTCAGGTGAAATGCACTACGTCGTCAATGATTCCATCGGCGGAAACTTCGTTGGCATTGCACATACATCTGATGGAATAACTGTAGTCGTGCTCAGGATTGGCGTTCGGTACGCTGACGCTGTTGCCGCTAATGTCGCCGCTGAAAAACTGTTGCCGGGTAGTTTTATCGGTGATGACGACGCGGTAGGCGAACGCGCCGGTGACAGCCGACCAGGAAATTTCGATGTTGTTCCGGTTGAACCGTCCGGAGTGGGACGCGGGAGGTGTAAGAGTGCAACTCATGTTGGTTAATAGTTTTGAAGGTGATGTATGGTTTGAATTTTTTAAAATTTAGACAGGGTGTTTACCACTTCAACAACCCCTCCATCGCGTCGCCGACTTTTTCAATCGAAGGAATCATCTCCTGTTCCAATGTCGAATTGAGCGGCACGGCGGGCATATTCGCAGCGCCGGTGGTGCGCACGGGCGCGTCGAGCCATTGGAAACAATTTTCCTGAATCCGCGCCGCCAAAGTCTGTGCGAAAGAGTTGTTCACCTGCTCTTCCGTGACGACGAGCACTCGCCCGTGCCGTTTAGCGACTTCGTACATTGCCGTCTCGTCGAGCGGGCAAAGTGTGCGCAAATCAAGGATTTCCACACGGCCTTTGAAACGCTCGTTCGCAGCGTTCAAAGCCCAGTGAACGCCCATGCCGTAGGTGACGACCGCGAGGCTTTCTCCTTTTTCAATAAATTCATTTTCAGCGGTTAAAACTGTTCTACCCTTGCCGAAAGGAATGACGTAATCTTCGTCTGGTTCCACCGTGCGAGCCGCTTCGGTGCCGCGTACTTTCGACCAGTAGAGGCCTTTGTGTTCAAAAATCACGACGGGATTCGGGTCGTAATAAGCGGATTTCAGCAAACCTTTCAAATCCGCGCCGTTGCTGGGATAGGCGATTTTGACCCCGCGAATATTGGCCACGACGCTTTCCACACTGCTGCTGTGGTAAGGGCCGCCGCTCCCATACGCGCCGATCGGGACGCGGACGATACAACTGACCGGCCATTTGCCGTTGGTGAGGTAGCAAGAGCGGGCGACTTCGGTGAAAAGCTGGTTCAGTCCCGGCCAAATGTAGTCGGCGAACTGGACTTCGACGATGGGTTTCAAGCCGACGGCGCTCATGCCGACCGTGCTGCCGATGATGAAAGCCTCTTGAATCGGCGTGTTGAACACGCGGTGGTCGCCGAATTTTTCAGCCAAAGTCGCGGCTTCGCGGAACACGCCGCCGAGCCTGCGCCCCACATCCTGGCCGTAAAGGAGGCACTCAGGATGACGGCGCATGAGTTCTTCGATGGCGAAAAGGGCGCAATCCACCATGACCTTCGGCTCGCGGTTTTTGGGCACGCGTTCGCCGCGTTCTTCGGTGATGGGGGTAGGGGCGAAGTCGTGCGTGTAAAGGTCTTCGGGGCGCGGGTCTTCGGCGTTTTTGGCTTGTTCAAAATCGGCTTCGACCGTCGCAATCGCTTCTTTTTCAATGTTGCGTAAATCTTTTTCCGAAAAACCGTTTTCCAACAAAGTCTTGCGCAAAATAGGGTAGGGATCGCGGCGGGCGTGTTCTTCGAGGTCGTCGCGGTACCATTCTTTGCGAACGCCGGAGGTGTGGTGATTCAAAAGTGGAACCCTCGCGTGGAGCAAAAACGGCCTGCGTTCGCGGCGGATTTTTTCAAAAATATCGGCGACAGTTTTCCAGCAAGTTTCAAAATCATTGCCCTCGATGCTCACGGCTTCGAGGCCGGGAAACCCTTTGGCATATTCGGCGGCGTTGGCGACGCGGGTTTCGGCGGCATTGGCCGAAATGTCCCAGCCGTTGTCCTGCACGAGGTAAAGAATCGGCAGTTTTTTCAGAACGGCCATTTGGAAGGCTTCGGCGATTTCGCCTTCGGTGACGGAGGCATCGCCGAGCGAGCAAACGACGAGGGGATTTTGAATTTCGGGTTGGCTTTTGAAATGGTAAGGGTAAGGGTTTTCCAAATCAACTTTTGACTCGACAACTTGCTGTTCAATCGAATGCGGAATCCCCATTTTTTCTTTGTACCAAAAACCAAGTGCAGAACCTGTCGCAGGAATCGTCTGCATCCCGGTGGCGCTGCTTTGGTGGGGGATTTTGGGAAAATCAGGCCGGCGCAGGCTGGGGTGGCAGTAGTAGGAGCGCCCGCCGGAAAAAGGGTCGTCGCGTTTGGCCATAAGTTGCAGCATGAGCTCGTAGGGGCGGAGACCCATGCCGAGCAACATCGCGTCGTCGCGGTAGTAGAGGTAGGCGTAATCCTGCGCAAGTAACTGTAAACCAACGGCTAACTGGATGGCCTCGTGGCCGCGCGAAGTGGCGTGGACGTATTTGCTGACGAATTTGAAATTGGCCTCGTAAATGTCGGTCATGGCTTTGGCGGTAGCCATGAGGCGGAAGGCGCGTTCCAAAACGGCGGACGGTACAGGGTGGACGGCAGACGGTTTTTGCTTTTTTGCCGGCGCGAGAGTGGGCATTGTTCGGTAGATTTTTATTTGAAAGTCAGGCGCGGCGAAGGTAGGGGTTTTCAGCATGATGCGGTTCTCATTCCCGGCTCGGCGCTAATTTCATCACCACATATCCGGCGACTCCTGCTAACAGCGACGCTGCGAAAATCGCCGTTTTTGCCGTCGTGATTTCGTCGGGCGTTTCAAAAGCCAGCAAGGTGATGAAAATAGACATGGTGAAGCCGACGCCTGCCAACAAACCAGCGCCGAAATAGTGCATCCAAGTCGCGTTTTTGGCCGATTCGTCGCCCGCGAAACGCCGGCTCAGCCAAACACCGAGCAGTACACCGGCAGGTTTTCCCAACAGCAAGCCGAACAAAATGCCCAAACCGACTGGTGCGCCGAAACTCTGCGTCCAGCCCGATTCGAGTACGAGACCTGCATTGGCCAAAGCAAAAACAGGCATGATGAAAAATGCGACAGGTTTGTGCAAAAAATGCTGCAAAACGTAGGAAGGCGAGCGTTCGCCGCCGTCGCCGAACGGAATGGCAAAAGCGGTCAGCACCCCGGCAATCGTCGCGTGAATCCCCGCATGGTGGATGGTGTACCAAAGCGCGGCGCCAAGCAGGAGATATGGTGTTAAGTTTTTGATTTTAAAACGATTAAGCAAAATCATCACGCCAAAAATCGCTGCCGAAATGCCGAGCCACCACCACGAAAATGAATCGGAATAAAAAATCGCGATGACCAAAATTGCTCCCAGGTCGTCAATAATCGCCAGCGCGGTAAGGAAAACTTTGATGGAAACAGGAACGCGATTCCCGATAAGACTCAGGACGCCGAGCGCGAAAGCGATGTCCGTTGCCATCGGTACGCCGAATCCGTTTTGAGTCGGAAGTCCTGCGTTGAAAGCGAAATAAATTCCTGCCGGGAGCAACATTCCGCCCACTGCAGCGGCGACGGGCAACATTGCATTGCTGCGGTCAGAGAGTTCGCCGATGTAGAGTTCGCGTTCGATTTCGAGGCCGACGAGCAAGAAAAAAACTGCCATCAGGCCGTCATTTATCCAAAATTCGAGGTTGCCGCCGGGCAGTTCGGTGTGCCAAAAGTGCAGGAAGGATTCGCTGACGGCAGAATTTGCCAGCACCACCGCCAACGCCGCCGCGCCCATGAGCAAAAAGCCGCCAGTTCGTTCACTTTCAAAGAATTCTGTGAAAAGTTTGGTCAATTTTGTAATCATAAATTTTGGTCTCCTCAGTCAAAATTTCCCTGACTGACTTTTCTTTTTATAAAAAATTTGCCGTGATAGCCGGGAAAATCCAGGTAAATGTCCCCTGTAAGCAACACAAAAGGTCGTAGTTTGATTATTTTTGGAAAAGAATTTGATGAATGCGGTGATTCCGGGGTAAGATGGCGAAAATGCCGACTTTAACTTTTCCGGATGAATTCTTTTTTTATCAGCGTCACTTTTACATTTGCACGACGCTAAATTTTTCTGAACAACGCCCGCACAAAGCACAAGATTACTTCCCAAAGGGCGTTTTCCCGGCATTCTCGAAACATCTGATTCTCTCATTTTCAAAACGATTTATCTATGAGTAATACTCAAAATTCACGTGTGTACGGCTATGTCGTCACCGTGTTGCTGGCCCTGGCTGCCGTGCTCGGTTTTTTCTTTTGGCAAAAATCAAGATCGTATCTTGCTGAAAAAGAAAAGGTTGTGGTAGAGCGCCAAACACTCGAAACCGAAAAAAACAATATCGAACGTGAACTCGACAGTCTCGCGAACGCCTATTCATCACTGCGCACTGAAAATGAAAATCTTCAGGGGCGCGTCGCCGCTTCGGCTGCTTTGATAGAGCAAAAGGAGAATGACATCCGGCAAATAAAGGCGACAGCGGCCAATGACATTGCCGCTCTGCGTGACCAGGTGGCGAAATTGCAAAAAACGAAAATCGAGTACGAAACAATCATCGCCACGATGCGAATCGAAAATGATTCCCTTAGGGCTGAAAACCAACGGCTTACTGGCGAAAATCAGGAACTGAAAGGCGCGAACACCCAACTTTCCGGCCAGGTGCAAGACCTGGCTAAACAGTTGGAAGAGCAAATCCGAAAAACGCAGTCGGCTACCTTTAAAGCCACGTCTTTCCGGGTGTGGACGGCGAAAAAGAAGGAAAAACTGACCACTAAAGCCCGTCGCAGCCGGGAAATTGATGTAAGTTTCGACCTCGCCGATGTGCCACAGCCTTACCAGGGACCCCAGAAACTTTACATGGTTATCACGGATGACAAAGGTAATCCGATCCCGACGACCAATCCCTCGAAAGCGACCGTGTACGCACCGACCGGTCCGGTAGAAATTCAGGCTCAACAAGTAAAAGCCGTCGTGCTGGAAAACACGCAACGACTGGAATTTCACTACAAATTCGATGAAAAATTAAAGGCAGGCAACTACGTCGTGGCGATTTATTGCGACAAAGGATTGCTCGGTGCGTCGAGCTTTAAACTAAACTAAGAGGAAAAGCGTCAGCGGTGGGTCCTCGAAATAATAAGGCCTGCCGTTGGCGCTTTATTTTTCAAACTGAAGCGTCTCCACACTTCCCGACGCTACGAGGTCGGCCCAGCGTCGCACCGGGATGCGTTCCTGCGGCTTCCACTCGCCTGTTTTCCAATCGAGCGCTTCCAGGTTGTTGAAATTCAGTTTGTAATCGAACTGCGAAGGCACGTCGTACACGTAGCCGTGATAATAAAATTGTTTGCCTAACTCCTGCGCCTTGGCGATTTCAAGTAGCATGGTAAGTGTGCCAAAACTGTAGCGCCGGTCTTGTGGATTGTAAAAACAATAAGTCCCGGACACACTTTGCTCGCCGATGTGGAAAAAACTGCACACCATCGGTGTTCCGTTGCGCGCATGCACGCAAAATTCCATCCCTGTCACGGGTTCCCGATGCGAATTCTGATTGAGAAATGAGGCGATAGACTCTGGCCGGCGCTCCTCGAATCGTTCGGAAGCATGGAGAGAAAACAACCGCACTTTTGTTTCGGTCAATTCGATAGGACCGCAGCTAACATTGAGGTGGTCGGCGCGGCGCAACATTCGACGTTGACTTTTGGAAAATTGAAACCCCTCCAGCCGAATGCGCAGCGGGATAGTCCGACACATCTTGCCCCGGCAAACTGAAAAGTTGTGCCGTACGATGGAATGCCCCAGCAAGCGCCATCCCTCGGCCATGTAATCGTCGAAGACGGATGGTGCGAGCGGCTGCATTTCTACACTTTCGTCAATAATATCTTCTAAATAAGGAAGCTGGGTTTGCATGGATGGCAACGACAGGTTTCAGAGTCTGCAAAAGTATCCCGCAATTTTAAGGAATTCCTCTGCGCTGGAAAAGCCTGCCGTTCCTAAAATTTCAAAATGACGCGCAGTTTTTACAACTACAAATCAACATCCACCTGCGTCCGCACCAAATCTTCCACCGTTTCGCGGCGGCGAATCAGGTGCGCTTTGCCCTTGTACAGCAAAACTTCCGCCGGGCGTGGGCGGGAGTTGTAATTGGAAGCCATCATCCAGCCGTAAGCGCCGGCATTGTAAAAACCGATGATGTCACCTTCCACGACTTCGGCGATGCGGCGATCCACTGCGAAAGTGTCCGTTTCGCAAATATTCCCCACTACCGTGTAAATGCGCGGCTTGAAGGTTGGCTCCGTCACGTTCACAATTTTGTGATAAGACCCGTAAAACATGGGGCGAATGAGGTGATTCAGGCCTGTATCGAGCCCTACAAAAACGGTCGAAGTGGTCTGCTTCACCAAAGTGCATTTTGCAAAAAGATAACCGGCCTCGCTCACGAGAAATTTGCCCGGTTCGAACATCAGGGTGAGTTCGTGGCCAATTTCCTGGCAAAATTCGGAGAATTTCTGGCTGAGTTTTTCGCCCAATTCTTCTACGTCGGTCTCGATATCGTCGGGCTTATAGGGCACTTTGAAGCCGCTGCCAAGGTCAATGTATTTCAGGTGGGGAAATTTCCGTGCGGCTTCGAACAAGATATCCGCTCCGCGCAGAAATACGTCCACATCGAGGATGTCCGATCCTGTGTGCATGTGCAAACCCTCGATGATAAGTCCCTGGCTTTCAACGACACGCAACACGTGCGGCATTTGGTGGATGCTGATACCAAATTTGGAATCAATGTGCCCGACGCTGATTTTTTCATTGCCGCCAGCCATCAGGTGCGGGTTGATACGCAGGCAAATAGGCACGTTTTTGTGATGCAAACCCCAATTTTCAAGCATCGGAATGGCATCCACATTTATTTTGACGCCAAGCCGGGCAGCCTCATCGTATTCGTCTATTCCGGCAAAATTGGGAGTGTAGAGAATATCTTCCGGCTTGAAACCTGCCATCATGCCGAGTTGCACTTCCTGAATGGAAACGCAGTCGAGCCCGGCGCCCCATTGGCGAAACAGCCGCATGACGCTCAGGTTGGTTAGTGCTTTGCAGGCGTAGTGAATGCGTACTTTCGGGTATGTGAAAGCATCTGTGATGCGCTTGTATTGGCGTTCCATCACAGATGCGTCATAAACGTAGAGTGGGGTGCCGTATTCCTTGCAGAGAGTGAGCGGGTCAATGCCGCCGGAGAGTTGGTAGTGATTGTTGACGAGTTCCATGTGTGCGTTTCTCAAAAATGACCCGTCCTGCAACGCCAGGTCGCAGGACGGGTTTTCGAACGCAAAATTACGATTTTAGAATCTTGTAAGCCTCATTTGGAAGGCTTTAAAGTCTTTTTATCTCAAATCGCCTTTCCCTTTTTCCGTTGGAAGTGGCAGATTGTCAATACTTTGGAAAAAAGATTCGATATAACGGGTCATGTCTTTGGCCGTATTTTTACTCAAAAAGGCGGCGTTGCAAAGGGCAAGTAACTCGGCCTGCGCACCTTTGAATTTTTCCGCGGCCTGTTTCAATGCCGCATTCGGGATGCCTTCGGCAAGAAGATGCCGCTCCCTGACATTTTTCAATTTCAACTCCGCTTTCGGCGTGGCGTAAGGCGCATTTACCAAGCCAGCGAAGTCAAAATCGAACGGGATGAGGTGGATTTTTTCACCCGGTGCGGATTTGAAAAGATAGACGTTGCGCGCGTCGGCGAGCCCCCAGTCGGTATTGCCAATCATGTACTCGAACAACGCGGTCATCGCGCCTTGCTCCATTTGCAGCGTGTCGGCTTTGAGGCCATATTCTTCCACGATTTGGCCTTTGAGCCGGGCTGCCACTTGCTCCTCGTGCTCCACCAGCAGGCAATAAACCGGCCTTTTGGCCTCTTCCACGTGTTTGTCGCGGAACGTAACTTTCACCAACCGCGCCCGCACGCTGTAAGGACTCAGGCGCTCGAACATCCGGTAAGCTACGTATTCGCGCAGCAGCAGGTCTTCGCCGCGCGGGTCGTCGAAGCAAGGGACGACCAGTTTGATTTCGTTCAAGGTATCCAGACCTTTGGTACGCAGTTCTTTTTTGGAAAATTTGAGTTTCAGCGGCGGAATGTCGCAGGTGCGGCGACGGAATTTTCCCCGCGAACGCACCTCTACTTTCAGCATTTTGCCGTCGGACATGGTGAGTGAACCGGGGAAATACGTTTTCGTATTTTTATTGTTGATGAGGTCGGTCAAATCCAGTTCGAGGGTGAGCGCCGCGCCTTCTTCTGTCGTCAGGTAGTCGAAAGCCGAAGTCGCAACAAGCGGGGGTTGAGCTGTGGTTTTTGTAAATAAAAATAAGAGTAAAAAGTTGAAAATGAGTGTTTTGGAGAAGCGGTAGAATGTTTTCGTTTGCATAACTTTACTTTAAATCAGTGAAAAAATGGGGGATTAAAAAGGCAAAACTCAACTTGCCCGCCACCTGGTGTGAGGTGATGCGCCGCTATTGGAAATGCCTGAAAATGTCACTGATTTGGTTGTCGGGAAAGACAGCGGCGACGGCAAAAACGTTGCAGAAAATGCGTGTTAAATTTTCGTGTTGTCGCAGACTTTCACCTGTGTGACAATTTTTGATGGATTAGACGTGTACACGCCGAAAATCACAACGGACACGATAGTTTTTTGAGGAATGATATTGCAAATATGCAGCCAAAGGAAAGTACCTTGCTATGCAAAATATACCCCCTTGCATTCTTGCCCGCCAAACGACCGTTTTTCTCCGATGAAGCGCTCCGTTCGGGAGGCAAAATTCGTCCCGCTGTATCGTCAGAAATTTTACACAAGTAACATTTGTCATTAAAAGACAGAGCAAAAGTCGCTGTCTTGGGTTGCGTCGGCAACCTGATTCTTGCGAATGTGAAAATCACCCGCCAAATCTGGCTTCCGATGCATCTTTGTCTCTGAAAAAATAATCCACATTTTTTGACCACGTGACTGAAGCACAACTCCTTCAACGCCTCGCAGCACAAGACCCGGCGGCCCAAAAGTGGCTTTACGACCGCTATTCGCCGATGCTGTTCGCCGTGTGCCGGCGCTACCTGCGTTCGCGTGAAGATGCCGAAGAGGCTTTGGTGAGTGGTTTGTACAAAGTATTTTCGCAGATAGAAAGTTACACGGGCGCTGGCAGTTTCGAGGGCTGGATGCGGCGTATCGTGGTGAATGAGGCGCTGATGATGCTCCGCAAAAATTACAATCTGGTGTTCCCTGGCGACGACTCGAAAATCCCCGAACGCGAAGACAGTTTCAGCATCGAAGCCGAAATGTCGGCCCGCGAAATTCTCGAATTGCTCGACCAACTTCCCAATGGCTACCGCACAGTTTTCAACCTCTACGTGCTGGAGGGATTCAAACATCACGAAATCGCCGACTCGCTCGGCATCAGCATCAATACGAGTAAAAGCCAGTTGATTTTAGCAAAAGAAAAATTGCGCAATCTTCTGAAGGCCAAAGGTTTTTAATCCAAGACTTGTGTTTGCCAAGTTGGCATCTGAAGTCAAAAGTCCAACATCCAATGTCAGATTTGTTTGATTTTTTTAAGGAAAACGAGTCGAAACTCCATGAGCGGCCTTCCGAACAGGCCTGGCAAAAACTGGAGCAAAAACTCAAAAAAAGCCGCCGCCCCAAGCGGCGAGGCATCCGTTTTTTGCAGTTGGGCATCGTGGCGTTGGCGATTTTGCTACTCTTGTTCGCAGCGGCGATGGTTTGGTATTTTACGCGGAAGTAGTCCGGACTTTCCTACCTTGCGCCGGTTTTTTGAAATCCAGAAATTATGGCAAAATCCGGCAAACCCAAATCCAACAGGCAGTCGCAGTCGGCAGTTGGCAGCAAGCAACCGCCCAAGTCGCCAGCCCCCAGTCAGCAGTTACCAGTCATCAATCGTTTGGAGCGACCTTCCGTAGAATCGCCTTCCGATCCCTTGCTTCGCAAAATCTTTTGGGGCGTCGCTGCGCTGGGTTTGGTCATTTTAGTGGGGCTTTCTTTCGGTTCCGGCATCAATGCCGACGATAAATTTCAGGTGGATTATTCCCAAAAACTCGTCAACTGGTACGGCACTTTTGGCAAAGACACTGCGGCACTGAATATTCCCGACGGCAACATGCACCTCTACGGCGGTTTCTTCGAAGTCGTCACGGGTTTTGCCAATAAAATGCTTGGGTTCGAGCCGACGAATCTGGCCTACCACAACGTACGTCATGCGTCGAGTGCCATGCTGGGCTGGGTAGCAATTTTGTGTGCAGCGTTGTTCGCCCAACTGATTGCGGGCTGGCGCGCCGGGCTTATGACGCTCATTATCATGCTGTTGTCGCCGCGTTTTGTCGGCGATTCGCTGATGAATCCCAAGGACATCCCCTTCGCTGCGGGCTACATGATGGCGATTTACAACATGGCTGCCGTACTGGAACGCATGCCGAATCCGCGCCGATGGAATCTTGTCGGGTTAGCCGCAGGTTTGGGTATTGCGCTGGCAATTCGGGCGGGCGGTTTGTTGCCTTTTGCCATGCTTGGGCTGTTTGCAGCACTTCATTTTTGGCTGAAAAACGGCGGCTTCGCGGCATTTTCAAATGGAAATGTGCTGAAAAAATACGCGCTCGCGATTATCGGGACAGGCGTAGCGGGCTATGTGCTGGCGTTGCTTTTCTGGCCTTACGCTTTGCAGGCGCCACTGAAAAATCCGCTCGTGGCGTTGTCGAAATTTGCCGATTTGGAAGTAAAAATCCGCGTCCTCTACGAGGGCGTGAATGTCATGTCCGACAAAACCCCCTGGCATTATCCGCTCAAATGGATTTTGTACACTATCCCGTTGGCGGCGATTGCGGGTTTTGTCGGAAGCCTCGTTTTGCTTCCACGTTTGTTCAAAAAATACAATCCACTCTGGGTCTCGCTGGCGCTTTTTGCGGCGGTTTTCCCTGTTTTTTATGTGATTTACAAAAATTCGGTCATTCACGACGGCTGGCGTCACCTCACGTTTGCCTACCCGCCGTTGTGCGTGGTGGCAGGTTTGTTTTGGAACGAACTCGCCAGTTTTTTCTCCGAAAAAAAATACGCACAGTGGGCGGTGTACGGTGGAATGGCTCTTTTGCTGGCGGACGCAGGAGGCTATATCGCGGCTAACTCTAAATTTCCTTACACCTATTTCAACCCGATTGTGGGCGGTACGAAAGGCGCTTATGGAAAGTTCGAGACGGACTACTGGGGGATTGGCATCCGGCAAGGCATCGAGTGGCTGGAACAGCAGGGCGTTCTGGGGCCTAACATGACCGAAACGGTCGTCATCGCGACGAACATGTATTACCCGGCGCGGCAATTCACGGCCAAATACGGCGATAAAGTGAAATTAAAATACCTGAAATGGGAAAAACGCTGCGACGACGCCTGGGACTATGGGCTTTACCCGACGCGGTTTATTGACGGCGCAACGTTGCAAAAAGGCCTTTGGCCACCCGACAACGCTGTTCACGTCGTGGAAGCAGGCGGCGCGCCGATTCTGGCCGTGTTGAAAGACAATGGTCGCAATTGCTCGCTGGCCACGGCAGCATTCAAACTGGGCGATTGGGCCGGTGCCATCGAACGCTACAAAGCCGAACTCGCCAGGGTGCCCGACAACGAAATCGCCTGGGTCGGACTTTCGCTTGCGTACATGAATTTGCAACAACTCGAGGAGGGCAAAGCTGCCGCCGAAAAAGCCATCGAAATCACGCCCGACGATACGCAAGCCAACAATCTTATCGGCATGTACTGGCTGAATAAAAACGACGGTGCGAAAGCCAAAGCGCAATTTGAACTGGCGCTTCAAAAAGACAGTAACAACCCGATGGCCTGGTATTATCTGGCGCTCATCGCGCGGCAACAGGGCGACGGTCGTACGGCTCTTGCCAATCTGATGAAAGCCATCGAGTTGGCGCCCAACTTCAAGGCCGCTTATGAAATGTCGGCGCAGATTTATGAGGCGCAAGGCAATCCGCAGGCGGCGCAGCAGTTCAGGGCGGCGATGGGGCAGATGAAATAGAAAAATATGGGCCAACTCGCTAACGAGCCGGCCCATACGCGCTTTCACTTGGTTCGGGTGATTTTCTCTTTGGGAAAGGAGTTCAAAACTGCATAGTTCGTTTTGAAAAGGGTCTTTTGGGGCGGCTTTTTGGGGTTAGGGCCTCAGAATTAACACTAAATGGGTGTTTTCAAAAGAGTTGTCAAAGGCCCACAGGGCGTTTTTCTTATTGGTAAATCGTGATGGTCGAGGTTGAGAGGTTCACACGCGCCAATACAGTTGTTTCAGATGTCGAGATGCTCATTACTTCTTCCTCTTCGCTGTCGAGAATTGTCAAAGTTTTGTTTTCACGGTCGAATTCCAGTGCTGCCACATTGTTGTTAACTGTCGGGGTTTTGGTAGTGCTGCCGATGTCAACCATCGTGTATACATCGTCTGAAAACTCTAATTCGATCACGTCCTTTTCGATGGGTACTTCCACTCGACTTCCGTAGGAGTCTCTCAGGACAATATCCACTATAATAATGCCCTCACTCAGTTGTGGGTTGGTAATCAAGATTTTCATATCAGAGGAAGTTCAGATTTTTTAGGAAAGCACTTTCTGACGGCTTTCTTTTGTGCAACAAAGGTATTACGCCCAATTTCGCTCCTACAAGAGGGTAAAAAGGCCGATATGCAAATAATAGGCGGTTTTTTTTCAAGTCGGTCTTGAAAAAAGTACCTTTACAACAGTTTTAAAAAACTGTAAAACAGGAAGTTAGAATGAAAAAAAAAGTCAACGACGGTCTTGATTTTCCGCCTTCCGAGCCTTCTTCCCTGAAACGATTGCGTCAACTAGTATCGGCCATGACAATGCCGGAAAAAAATGCCTTCAAACACTATATCCGCAACTACAGAGACGAGAACTATGACTCGAATTACATTCGTCTCTACGATTGCGTGAACGATTGCCTGACGGAAGATGAACGGAAATCAAGAAAAACGGGGCATGCGGCATTGCCTCAGGCAAAAGCGGAGACTTTCTACGAAAAATTCAAATCCCGGAATGCGAAGCGAAAAATATGCAAACCCGCCGAACTGGGCAAGAAAGCCAACTATCTTTTCGACCGTCTGCTCGAGTCGCAGCGCAGCATGAACTTCGACAAAGGAAAACGGCGGCGGCTGTACATTGCCATGCTCGATGTACAGTTTCTTTTCTCAAAGGAAATGCGGGAAGAATGCCTCCGAAAAGTGCATGAAGCACTGGCGATCGCTGCCGAATTGGAAGCCTTGCCTCAACTTTTAGAGTTGCTACACTACGAACGCGAATTATTGTCCAAGTTGAGGGGGGATGATTTGGAAAAAAGACTTCGCAAAATTCATGAAAAAGAGGAGCAATACCTGAGGCAGTTTCAGTTGTCTACATTTTTCAACGATTTGCGGACGGAGGCCGTGCTCCTGCTTTGGCGTGGGGGGAATATAGAGGGCGAAGATGTGTTGCGAAGAAAAATTAACTCTTTCATCGGGTATGTCGGGGAAAGAAAATCGTTTGACGACACTTTTGATCTGAATCTCTACTATCATTCCATCATGGCATGGCTCGTGCTGATTGACTTGCACAAGCCTACGCGGTTTCTGGAGTTTCTTAACCATAAAGGATATGAAACGATCATTTTCCATAACAAAGCGATTGTTGACTTATACCAGCGATTCCCGGAACGCAAAAGGGAAAATTTCGCCCGTTATCTGGGCGACCTCAGCAATTATCTGAGTTATGCGTACAACATCAAAGACGAAAAAGTAAACCTCGACGATTTCAAAGATGACCTGGAAAAAATAAAACTGAATGAACCTAACTTCCTGTTTTTTACAGTATATTTTACGCTGATAGACTGCGTTAAGGGGCGCGATTTTGCGAAAGCAGAAAAATTTTTGCAGGACAAACAAGTCCGGGAACGCGTCGAAACCCTCGGTAAAAAAATCCCTGCATCGCGTCTGCAAGTCATTCGTCAGCTGGCCGGTACCATATTTTTTGTCAGGGAAAAATTCAAGGAAGCGGATGTCTGGTTCAAAGCCAATCTCGATGACGAACGCAATATTCAAAACAAAGAAGCAATGATAGCGAGCGAATTGTACCACTTGCTCGTAAAGTTTGAACGCGGTATCACAGCGTCACTGACGAAAAAAAAGACATACCTTGAACCCCTGCAACGTCGTCTGGGTGATTTGGCAGAACTAGAGAATTTTGAAGGAATATTATTGAAAGCCCTCGAAGAAATACTCAAAGCGGGCAAAAACGACGATAAATTGAAGCCGGTGTGTGCGGTGTATTTGCCGCTTTTGAAAGAAGAATTAGAAAAGAAAAACGATCCCAGCCATTTTCACCTGTTCATCGGGTGGATGGAAAGCAAGAGTACCGGCAAAGGGCTTCGTGTCTCTGTGGAGCCGTACCTTTAAAAACCCGGAATCCGGTCGAGGATTTTTCGCAGTGTGTCAGGCCGAAAACCAGCAATGAACGAAATAAACGAAATACTCCCCGCAATACGGTAATACTGCGCTTCGGTCGTGTTTGTGAATGGTTGATCCACCATCACGAAAGCCCCGGCCATAAAAGCCATGTAAAATAAAAAACCCGCGACCGAGCCGCCGATAGCGTGATTCTTTTTCTTGAGCGTTCCGTCCGGCAGCGCCTCTTCCTCTACTTTTCGCAGCAGCCCACGCGTCAGCGCTCCCATCAACCCGGCTAAAATGGACAAAAAAGCGATGTTGGTCGGTATCCAGGCCAGAATGATGAAGAAAAAATCGGAAAGGTTAAAGTTGTCCTGCAATCCCTGGCGGAGCGGGTTCGTGTCAATAAATGCGCCGAGGCAAAAAATGGCCAACCAGGCGATGACGACAAAAAGCGCAATTAAAATTCGAGCAAGCATGGGCGGGAACGGCGAAATTAGTCCGCCGCTTTCGGCTTCAAAGTTACTTTCCTCCGATTTTCAAACCGTGTTTTTCCAAAAAAATTAGCGACTACGCTACTTTTGACCCGTTCAAAAACCGTTTAACATCCATCTCTAACCGTCTACCGTTTTTTCCAAATGGCAAATAAAGAAGCATTTATCTCCGAAGTTCAGGCCGGCTACAACTTTTCAGGCCCATCCATCGTGCTTGGCGGCGCCATGCTCGACGGCGAAGCCATCCCCGGCTTACAAATAAAAGTCCCCCTGCGCACCATGAACCGGCACGGCCTCATCGCCGGCGCCACCGGCACAGGGAAAACCAAAACCCTCCAGGTCGTGGCCGAACAACTCGCCGCCAACGGCGTCCCCAGCCTGCTCATGGACATCAAGGGCGACTTGTCCGGTATTGCCATGCCCGGCACCGACAACCCGAAAATCACCGAACGTTCCGGAAAAATTGGCGTCAGCTGGCATCCCAGCGGCGCGACGGTAGAATTTCTCACGCTCTCCGGCGAAAAAGGCGCGCGCCTGCGGGCTACCGTGAGCGAATTCGGCCCCGTATTGTTCAGCCGCATCCTGGGACTCAACGACACGCAGGGTGGGGTAGTGGCCGTCGTGTTCAAATATTCCGACGACAAAGGTTTGCCCCTGCTCGATTTGAAAGATTTCAAAAAAGTATTGCAGTTCCTCGGCAACGAAGGCAAAGCCGAAATCGAAGCCGAATACGGACAATTCAGCAGCGCCACCGCCGGCACCATTCTCCGCAAAGTGGTCGAACTCGAACAACAAGGCGCCGAACTTTTCTTTGGCGAACTCTCTTTCGACGTGCGCGACCTCGTGCGTATGGACGAAAACGGGCGCGGCGTCGTCAGCATCGTCCGCCTCACCGACATCCAGGGCCGGCCCAAGTTGTTCAGTACCTTTATGTTGCAAATGATGGCCGAGATTTACGCCTCTTTTCCCGAAGAAGGCGACATGGACCAGCCCAAGCTTTGTATCTTCATTGACGAAGCGCATTTAGTGTTCCAGGAAGCCTCGGCGGTGTTGCTCCAGCAAATCGAAACCATCGTCAAACTCATCCGCTCTAAAGGCGTCGGCGTGTATTTCATCACACAAAATCCCGCCGATGTGCCGGAAAGCGTGTTGGCGCAATTAGGTCTGAAAATCCAGCACTCGCTGCGCGCATTCACGGCCAAAGACCGCAAAGCCATCAAACTCGCCGCCGAAAACTACCCGATCACGCAATATTACCAGACCGAAGATTTGCTCACCAACCTCGGCACCGGCGAAGCCATCGTGAGCGTTTTGAACGAAAAAGGCATCCCGACGCCGCTGGCGCACACCCTCGTGCGCGCGCCACAAAGCCGCATGGACGTGCTTACGCCTACCGAAATTGACAACATTATCAACCGCTCGGCGCTGGCGCGCAAATACAATGAAGAAATAGACCGGGAAAGCGCCTACGAGATTTTGAATGAAAAAATCAGCGAATTCCAACAGTCGCAACCCGCTCCAAAACCTGCCGGCGGCAAACAGGAAAAAACAGTGGTGGAAGAAGTGCTCACCAGCACGACTGCTCGCCAAATTGGCCGCACCGTAGCGCGCGAACTCACCCGCGGATTGCTCGGCGTGTTGGGGCTGGGCGGCAGCAGCCGCAGCAAACGCAAGACTGGTTGGTTTTAAAAAATCACCTTTCGGAAATAATCGTTCAAGGCTTTTCCTGCCCTGAAATACTCGAAAACGAAGTCTGGGAAATCCGCCCGAAGCGCGTTTTCCGGGTCGAGTTCGGCCATAAAGTAGAATTGTTTGTTCGCCAAAAGCGGCTCCGATTTGACGGCTTCCTTGAATTCCGGCGGCAACATCTTGTTCTTATCGCCCTTGATTTCGCCGTATTTTTCTACAAAATTTTTCTCCGAGATCAACTCGCGAAAAGCCTCCGGGTCCTGCATAATGGCCGTGCGGACTTTGCGAAGCGGCTCTTTATCAAGGAAATACGCGCCGCCGCCGATTTGCAAACTGCCAAACTCGACGTGCAGGTAGTAGCCGGGAATCGCCAAATCCTCCACGCTCTTTTTGCCTTGTGGCACAAACACTGCCGCCACGTGGGTCTTGTACGGACTTTTGTCAGCCGAAAAACGCGTGTCGCGGTAAATCCTGAACACACAGTTTTTAGGCTCCACGCGGGCGAATTCGGGTTCCAGTGTCGCCAGCCGCTGCAGCACTTCGCCGACCGTCGCCTCGAACGGTTTTTTCACCGAAGCCTCGTAGCGTTTTTTATTTTTTTCAAACCAGTCGCGGTTGTTATTCTGCGAAAGGTCGTAGAGGAATTGGAGAAAGTCGTTGTTTAGCATAGCATTTTTAAATATCACCGCAGAGGCGCTGAGACGCAGAGTTTTGAAAATCAAATCTTTGCGTCTCAGCGCCTCTGCGGTTTTAATTTGTTTTATTTCAACGCTGCCACAATCGCCGCAAAATCATCCGCCTTTAAGGACGCGCCGCCGATAAGGCCGCCGTCCACGTCGGGTTGGGCGAAAAGTTCAGGCGCATTTTGAGCGTTGCAGGAGCCGCCGTAGAGAATCGTTGTGTCGTTGGCGACGGTTTTTCCGTATTTTTTGGCCACCAAAACCCGAATCGCGTGGTGCATTTCCTGGGCTTGTTCGCTCGTAGCCGTGCGTCCCGTCCCGATAGCCCAGATAGGTTCGTAGGCAATGACGACTTTTCTGAAATCTTCCTCATGGAGGTGAAACAGGCTGGCTTTCAACTGTTTAGCCACGTAACCCACGTGCGTGTCCACCTCGCGGATGTGCAAAGGCTCGCCGCAGCAAAAAATCGGGCGCATGCCGCGCGCCAACACGACGTTGACTTTTTGCGCCAGCACGTCATTTTTTTCCTTGAAATATTGCCGCCGTTCGGAGTGGCCGATGATGACGAATTCTCCGCCGACTGAGGCGACCATGTCCGCCGATACTTCGCCGGTGAACGCGCCTTTTTCCTCGTGGTGGCAGTTTTGCGCGGCGAGGTGAAAATGTTTTCTCACTTTCAGCATTTTGCCTACGTCGCGCAGGTGCGTGAGTGGCGGCGCGATGACGACGAGGCCCTTGGGTTTTTCTACTTTTTCGAGGATGTTTTTGGTCAATTCCAGCCCCTCTTCGAGGGTTTTGTTCATTTTCCAGTTGCCGGCTACGATTTGTTGGCGCATTATTTTTGCAAAGATGAATGATGAATGAGAAATGATGAATCGCTGCGTTTTTTTCATCAAACGGGCGCTCAAAAGTAGATATTTCGGCAAAAGAAAAAGGGGCGCAAAAGAAACTCGGGTTATGCGTACATACGAAACGGCACACATAATTCATCGCTCATCATTCATCATTCATCCTTTACTTTGCCCCTCAAATGGCGACCACACAACACCAACGCATCATTTTTGGCTTGAAAGTCAGACAGTTCCGGCAGGAACGCGGCTGGAATTTTGAAGAAATGAGCCGCCAGACGGGGATTTCGATTTCCTACCTGAACGAAATCGAAAAGGGAAAAAAATACCCGCAGCCGGACAATCAGCGGCGGCTGGCGAAGGCGCTGGGCATCACGCCGGAATTCCTCGCGTCGCCGGAACTGACCAAACAATACGCCCCGCTCGGCGACCTGTTGCAAAGCAATTTCCTGAACGAACTCCCGCTCGACCTCTTCGGCATCGAACTTCAGCAGGTGGTCGAAATCATCGCCCGCGCACCTGACCGGGTCAACGCTTTTATTTCCGCCTTGCTGGAAATCGCCCGCAACTACTCGCTTCGCGACGAGAATTTCTTTTTCGCTGCACTCCGCGCTTACCAGGAGTTGCGCAACAATTATTTCGAGGAAATCGAAGAGGCCGCCGACGCTTTTGTAGGGGCAAACGACATCCCGGAAAACGGCGGCGTACCCTCAGCGTTGCTGTCCGATTTGCTTCAAAAACAGTTCGATTATCAAATTGACGAACGCGGTTTGGAAAAATACCCGGAGTTGCAAAGCCTGCGTTCGGTGTTCAACCCGCACAAACGGAAACTCCTCCTGAACAGCCGGCTCAACGAACGCCAACGCGCGTTCCAATTGGCGAAAGAACTGGGATTCAATGTGTTGGATTTAAAAGAACGCCCGCTCGCCTCCAATTTTCTGCGGGTCAATTCCTTTGAAGAAACCCTTAACAACTACAAGGCGGCCTATTTTGCCGTCGCTATTTTGGTTAATCGCCACGCGTTCGTGCGCGACATCGGCGATTTTTTTTCCAAAGAAAAATGGGACGCGCAGGGACTGCTCGAAATGATGGCGAAATACCAGGCCAGCCCGGAAGTGTTGTTCCAGCGATTCAACGTTTTGACCAATGACTTTCGGCTCGAAAAGGTCTTTTTCCTGCGTTTTATCCACGACCTCGACCGCGACGGTTTCGATATTGACAAAGAATTGCACCTCAATCGCCGCCACCAACCGCACGCATCGGGTCTGAACGAACACTATTGTCGGCGCTGGCTCTCGCTCACCCTGCTGCGCGACTTGCAAACGCAGCAAAAACAGGACGGCAGTCGTCCGCAACTGCTCGCCGGCGTACAACGCGCCGCCTTCCTCGATACTGGCGAAGAGTACCTTTGCATCGCCGTCGCCAAACCCGGCTACCCGACCGTCGGGCGCAACGTGAGCGTCACGCTCGGCGTCTTGCTCGACGAGCACGCCAAACGCACGATTCGTTTCTGGGACGACCCGGCCATCCCGCGCATGACCGTGAATGTTACCTGCGAACGCTGCACTTTGGCCGATTGCACCGAACGCGCTGCGCCGCCCACTGCTGTACGCAAACGCGAAGAGCGAAAAAGAATGCAGGAACTGCTTAATAAATTAACAGATAAATGATTATCGTTCAAGATAAACTCGTTTCCGACGACCTCGTGGAACAACAATTCGTCTGCAACCTGACGGCTTGCAAGGGCGCCTGTTGTTGGGAAGGCGACTATGGCGCGCCCCTGGAAGAGGCCGAATTGCCGATTTTAGATTCCATTTTTGAAAAAGTAAAACCTTTTCTCAGCCCGGCGGGCATCGCGGCGATAGAGGCACAAGGCAAATATGCCCGGTTCAAGGGCATGGGCGAATACGGCACACCGCTGATAGACGGCGGGCCTTGCGCCTACATGACTTACAACGCGCTCGGTATCGCCCAATGCGGCATCGAGCGGGCTTGGAAGGCGGGCGCGGTTGATTTTCAAAAACCCATTTCCTGTCACCTTTACCCGGTGCGGGTGGAGAAAAACGAAGAACTCGAGTTTGAGGCGCTAAACTACGACCGTTGGGAGATTTGTTCTGCCGCCTGCGAGTTGGGTAAAAAAGAGCAAGTGCCTGTTTATCAGTTTGTAAAAGCCGCGATTGTGCGAAAATACGGACAAGAATTTTACGACGAACTGGATGGCGTGGCGGCTTTTTTAAGAAGTGAGGGACGAGAAGCGAAGGGTGAGAAGTGAGGTTAGTTCAGCCAGACGAGAACCCGCAATGTCAGTTTGTCGCGCACCATGCGTCCCACCACCCAGTCGTACTTGGCGTTGACCACGTTATGCACGTTATTGATGCCGTGCGAGTACACAAATTCCGGTTGTAAGCGCCAGTTTTTGAGATTGATTTCCACGCCCAGACCTACATCGAGGCCAAGCCGTTCGCGCAGAAAATTCAGATTATCAGAGTTTTGCGGAGCAAAATTCCAGCCCAGGCGCCCGCCCAACAAGATGGAGCCGCGCAGCGGAAATTGTTCGTTCGGATTGGTCAGCACAAAATGAAGCGGTAATTCCAGGTCGGTAAATTGAAAACTTTCTTCCCCGTCTTCCGAAAAACGAATCCGCGTCCGCAGCGATGCGACGTTCAGCGCCGGCTGCACCCAAAGCCCCTTCCAGACTCTCCAGCGCCCGAACATGCCGACGCTTCCCCCATGTGCCGTTCGACTCGATTCGGCGTACATCGGCTCCGGGTCATTGGCTGAAAATGGCTGAATACCAAGCGTTTGCGACTCGAAGCCGACCATAAAGCCCCAGGCAAACGACGGTGAGAATTCTTTCTGGGCTACCAGGATTTTTGCCCAAACAACAAAAACAGCCAGCAAGATTTTTTTCATAAACCAAATCGGGGAAAGTCTGCAACTTGCGCAACGATGGCAAGTAACACAACGATGATATTTCCACTGATGCTTATCCGTTGCGCCGGGTTGCCTTCGCAGTGGCTCGATGATTTGGCGGCCGAGTGGAATGACGAAAATCTATCGGAACCCGCGTCCACCGAAGCCGTTCAGGCCGCTTTCGATGCAGCGCTTTTGTTGCTTCCCGAATCGCCTTTGCGCAGTGCCGTGTACAACGCCCGAAAGGATTTTTTTCAAAAAAAGAAAATGCCCGGCGCGGCCTTTTTTCGGCAGGTCAATACTGCGCGGGCTTTGCCTGAAATAACGCAACTGCTTGAACGTCTTGCTGTTTTAAAAGAAATTCGAGATGCTCAGAACGGGTTTTTCAAACGATACGACGACGCGCTAAAGGCGAATTACGCCTTGCTTCAAGGCGCCGCCCGCGAAGAAACATTGCGTCGTGCCCTGCTTTTTGCAAGCCACGATTTGCTCGAACGCCTGCCCGCTTTTGCCGAAAAACCGCTTGAACAATTTACGAAAAAAGATCGCCAAACGGCACTTTCCCTGCTTCGGTACCTGACACGCGCAGCAGCGAAAACTTCGCCGTTGAGCCGGTTTACGACGATCAGTTTACAAAAAATCGGCGGGCAGGCGGATGAGTCGGAAGCGCCGTTTTTTCAAAAATCGCAGGTCACACCCAATGTCGCTTTGCTTCCGGCGATCTACGAAGTTTTGCTCCGCGAACGGGCGTTTTATCGTGCACTTTCCCTGCGGCTGAATCCTTGTGTCGAAGATGAAAAACAAAAAAACTGGCTCTATTTTGACGGCGAACAGGAGTCTTTTCAGCAAATGGGCGAGCATCCCGTCGCCGATTTGGTTGTAAAAATTTTGCTGGAAAACGGTCGAAAATGGCCTTTCGTAAAATTGCTACACCGCCTTGGCGAAGAAGTGGATGCCGACCCTGCGCAGTTGCAAAGTCTTGTTTTTGAATTGGTTGACTACGGTTTGCTCGAATGGGACTTACCCGAAAAAGGTTTATCGTCCGGCTGGTGCGGCTCGCTCTACCATTTTCTTGGCTTTTTGCCTGAACAACCGCCGGTCGTCGTGGAAGCGGCGGCATTGCTGCAATGGCTGCGCACCGCCGCACGTACTTTGCCCTTTCAGCCGGCCGGGGAAGCGCAGGAAACGCAGCGCGAAGCGGTTTTGGTTGCTAAAACCTTTTTTGAAAAGTACGGCAGCGCGATGCCGCCGATAGCGCCGGAGCAAATTTTCTTCGAGGATGTGGCGGATTCGGCGGAGTCTGCCGTGCCTGAAAACGTCATTCGGGCATTGGCGAATGACCTGGCTAAATGTTGGCAGGAGCGAGATATTCAGGCGATGCCGGCGTTTCGGTCGCAACTTTTTTCTTTCGCCGAAAAAATACTCGCTGAGGGAGAAACGATTGATTTTCTGGAGTTTAGCAAGAAATTTCTGGGGAAAAGAAAAGATAACCCGGCGAATCGAACTGGACTCCGGTCATTACCGCCGACGAAAATTGGCGCGTTGTTGCAGGTTTTTCGGGACGAAACGGGCGCTTTCCGGGCTGTGGTGAACGGGCTTTTTCCCGGCGGCGGCAAATTGATGGCCCGGTGGCTGCACCTTTTTCCGGCGGAAGCGGGCACGGCGTTGCGGGACTGGAACGACGCGATTCCATTCCCCTGGCAAGGCTGGTCGAACGCCAATTTTCAGCCCGCGATTTCTAAAAAAGTTATTTGCGTACCCGATGGGCGGACGGCAGGTTTGCCCGGTGGCCAGGAAATTTTACTGACGAATTTGGCCTTGCAACGAGAAGAAGATTTTTTGCAATTGATTGATAAAGAGTCGAATGATGCGGTTTTGTTGACTGACCTTGGTCTCGAAGCCCCCGAAACGCGTCCGCCTGTGATGCAGGTTTTGTGGCATTTGGGCGTGCCCTGCGTCTCGCTCGAATCCTTGCTTTCGGAGCGCAAGTGGTCGCAGGGAGCGGGCGACTGGCATGTTGCCGACCGAGTCGAGTTCGGCTCGCTCATTCTGGCGCGCAAGGCCTGGCGCCTGGGCGACGAATTGGTGGAAAACTGGCTTTCGGAAAAGTCGGATGCGAACTTTTTTCAACGCGTACGGGCCGAGTTACCAACAATTGGAATTTTTAGACAATTTTTTGTACGTTCAATTCAGGAAAAACCTCAATATTTCGACCTCGATAGCCCCGTATCCATCTTGTTATTCGCTAAAATACTGCGGCAACGGAAATCACCCCTGATTTTGACCGAAATGTTGCCGCGCGCACACCAAAACGTTATTCAGAAAAACGGCTTCAGAGTGGCCGAGTTCGTCCTCGAACTCGTGCCTCGCCTTTTTTAATCTTATTCTTTTACTCTGAAGCAATTTTTCACAAATGGTTTTTCCCGGACGTTTTCTCATCCTCTTTTTCTGCCTTTTTCAAACCTCTTTTTCACTTCTTCCAGCCCAAACTTCCGGTACGACTGCGCCGGTAAAATTTTCCCTGCACGGTGGCTTGTTTGAGGGACCAATAGCCGTCGTGTTGAGTTGCGCGACCTTCAATGCCAATATTCACTACACCCTCGACGGCTCCGAACCTACCACACAATCAGCGATTTATCCGAATTCGATGTTGATTTTTGACACGACTTGCGTGTTGCGCGCCCGTGCATTTGCACCCGGCCTGGCGCCATCGGGGATAAAAACGCACACCTATATTATAGATCAAAGCCACACGTTCCCGGTGGTGTCGCTGGCATTCGAACCGTCCGATTTTTTCGATTCGCTGACAGGGATTTATGTCAATTACACTCAAGACCTGACGGCTGTGGCAAACATTGAGTTTTTTGAAAACAACACAGACTCGGCGGTTTTCAACCAATTGGTAGAGGTCGAAATACAAGGTACGGGCAGTGCATCGCAGCCACAGAAGTCGCTGGAAATCAAAGGGAAAAACGCGCTTGGTGTTGGAGAAATCCCCTATGCGATATTTCCCGACTTGCCTTTTGATGCATACAAACGTTTCGTGCTGCGCAATGGCGGGCAGGACTGGTGTGTGACGCAGTTTCGCGACGAATTTGCCACAAGTCTCCTGCTTGACCGCTCCGATATGGGGGATATTTTGAAAAAACCGGCGCTGTACCTGCAAGCCTGGCGTCCGGCGGTGGTGTACCTGAACGGCCAATATTGGGGCATCCACAACGTGCGCGAACGCATGAATCGCTTTTATGTACGCCAACATTTCGGCTGGGACGAAGACGAGTTCGACATGGTCGAAAATTACGATGAAGTTTCCTCGGGCGATATTGTTACCTGGGTGCAGTTTTATGGCTATTTACTGCAAAACGAGAGCGGTTTCGAGCATGATTCCGTTTTTGAAATTTTGAAACAAAAAATTGATTATCAGAACTTTATCGACTATTGTGCCTTCAATGTTTACTTAGAAAATGAAGACTGGCCCGGAAATAACCACCTGCGTTTCCGGCACCGAAGCGTTTCCGGCAAGTGGCGCTGGATGACCTACGATCTCGATTTTACTTTTGGTTTGTACCAGCCGAACGGCGGCTGGAATACGGGAGATCCTTCGCCTGATGCGCTGGCCCGCTTGCTCGACGATAGTTCTGAAGTTTGGCCCAATCCGACTTGGGGGACATTACTTTTCCGGCGCTGCTGGCAAAACGCCGGATTTCGCCGCGATTTTTCCAATCGCCTCGCCGACATGCTCAATACGGCATTTCTCCCGTACCGTGTAAGCCAGCGACTCAATGCTCTGCGTGCGTTGTATCTGCCTGAAATCACGCGGCACTATATGCGCTGGTGGTATGGAAACTATGATCTTGTGTGGCTTCAAAACATTGAAAATACGCGCTATTTCGCTTTGAACCGTCCGGATTTTGTGCGTCAGGAAATTTTGCAGGCGACGAGCGAAGCCTACGGTCTGGCGACGCTTTCTGTAGATGTGTACCCGCCGGGTGGGGGTAGGGTAGAGGTCAGCACAGTTTGCCCCGAAGGCGGGTCGTATCCCTGGAGTGGTACTTACTTTAAAGGTATTCCGGTACCGATGAAGGCGGTAGCCAATCCCGGTTTCAAATTTGTCGGTTGGTCGCACGCCGCATTAGGGACACAGGATTCTGCGAGTCTGACGCTAACAACTGACTCGACCCTGGTAGTTGCCAATTTTGAATGGGATGGCACGACGACCAACGTCTTCGAATCGGAACTGCCGTCATTCCACATTTTCCCCAATCCGACTTCCGGCAAAATGACGATTAGTGGAGATTTGCTCACTCGTGGCGACGTGCAGGTTCAAATTTTGAATGCGAAAAGCGAACTGATGCAGGAGTCTTTTTTCCGCCCTGGCAAAACAGGAATCATCTCGCTCGAATTGGCCGGCGTGCCCGGCGGCATTTATTTTATGAAAATTATCGGGAAAAATGGCGATAAAGCCGTGCAGCGTTTCGTGTTGGGCCCGAAATAAAAAAGAAAAGCCAACGATTCCTGTTTCCGGGAATCGTTGGCTTTTTTCAATAAAACCGAATTTATCAAGCCGAAAAAGAGGTGCCACAGCCGCAGGTGGACGAAGCGTTCGGGTTGTTGAACGTGAAGCCGCGATTGTCGAGTCCATTCAAAAAATCCACTTCCATGCCCAGCAGATAAATCGCGTGCGCTTTATTCATTACGACCCGAATGCCGTTTACTTCAAAAATGTCGTCATTCTCTTGCGGCAAATCGAAGCCGAGCACGTAAGAGAATCCGGAACACCCGCCGCCTTTCACACCCACCCGCAGACAATAGTCAGCCGGGATATTTTCTTGTTGGCGAATCAGATTTAACTGTTCTACAGCGCCTTCCGTCAGTAAAACAGGCGAGGCAACTGCAGGGGTATCAAGCAAAGTATCCATTGAAAATTGTTAAAAATTGTTGCTGCAAAAGTATGGCGATAAAACGAGAAATCAGGTGAAAATGTTTAGGCTGCGCTGATTACCTTTGCCGCCCTTTCAAAAAAGGCATTTCAATTCTTATCAGAATATGGAGACTTTCCTGGAAATTTTGAAATATACGGTACCGGGGCTTGTCGTTTTTGCGACCGCTTATTTTCTGCTCAAGTTGTATCTGGACGACAAGTTGCGTTACGAATTGGCTACCCAGCGCAGTGAATCGCTGAAAATAACATTGCCATTACGCCTGCAAGCGTACGAACGACTCACCCTGCTTTGCGACCGCATCAGCATCCCCAACACCTTGCTGCGAATCCGGATGCCGGGTATGACGGTGGGCGAACTGCGCGGCGCGCTGATGCTCGCCATCAGCCAGGAATTCGACCACAATACTTCGCAGCAGCTTTATGTGTCCGACACACTTTGGCAAATCATCAGTTTTGCAAAGAACGATGCGCTCAATTTTGTGATGCAGACTGCGACCGACCTCGACCCGAAAGCCGATGCACAAGCCTTGGTCAACGCTTTACTCCAAACGCTCGACGAAAACCAGGGTTCGAATGCCTTGCAAAAAGCGTTGATTGCCATCCGGACGGAAGCCGGCCAGTTGTTCTAAAGAAATTTCGGCAAGGATTTTTCGCAATCGGTTGATAACGACATTATTGGGGAAAAACGACTTTTTGTAACAATACATTTACAAGGCAAAACCTTGAAACCTCAATTTGCCGGCTCCCAACATTGTTGCCTCGTTAGTACGCATTCGTCTCTTTTGTGTTTTACAAAATGTCCGATTTGTCTTTCGTTCTGACTGTCAGCGAATTGGGTATTACTTAACTTGGGTCATTGACGAAATCCAGGCATTTTTAAACTCATTCTGCAATTGCCTTGTGAGTGGTAAATTGTGCGATTCCCAAAATTTCTTCTTTGCAAACCGATTTAAGAAAAAATTTTTACTTGAAAATCTGCCTTGTTTCCGTTAGTTTACAGTTGGAGTACGATTTTTGTCTTTCTCGAAAATAGAAGCACGACCTTCATTTTGCACCAATTTTCAGCCTTTTTTAGACCACAAAAATTTTTTGTCGAAAAAAGATAAAATCTCTTTCGCGGAGTTCGGAGAAAAGCCAACCTTTGTCTCCCTGCTCGACTGAACAGTACATTAATTTCAAAACGGATAGGAATTTTCCCTTCTTCCAAATGCGCCATCAGGTATGAGTACAGACTGCCAAATGGTATGGGACAACTGTCTGCGTACCATCAAAAAGAACGTGAACCCGCAAAGCTACAAAACGTGGTTTGAGCCCATCAAGCCCGTCTTGCTGGATTCAAACGTGCTGACTATTCAGGTGCCTAACAAGTTCTTCTTCGAGTGGCTCGAAGAACACTATGTGCAGCTCTTGAAAAAGAGCATTCGTCAGGAATTGGGCGACCGTGGGCGTTTGGTCTACCATATCCCGGAAAACAGCAACGGCCACGAAGCGACCGCTATCGCTCAGCCGAAGGTGAGTGCAAAACCCTCTTCCGAGAAAGACAACGAACCTGTGCCAGGCGTTTTTGATGCGGAGATGATCAAAAACCCGTTCATCATCCCCGGCATCAAGCGCATCAAAGTTGACCCGCAACTCAACGTCAACTACACTTTCGAGAGTTTTATCGAAGGCGACTGCAACCGGCTTGCCCGCAACGCCGGATTGGCGATTGCCAAAAAGCCGGGAGGCACGGCTTTCAATCCGCTCGTGATTTTTGGCGAAGTTGGTTTGGGCAAAACCCACTTGGCACAAGCCATTGGCAACGAGATTCTGACCCGTTTCGATTCGAAGGCCGTGCTTTATGTTTCGGCGGAAAAATTCACCAACCAGATTATCCAGGCTATCAAAAACAACTCAGTCAATGACTTCGTCAATTTTTATCAGATGATTGACGTGCTCATCATTGACGACATCCAGTTTTTGTCCGGCAAACAAAAAACCCAGGAGATTTTCTTCCACATTTTCAACCAGTTGCACCAAAACGGGAAGCAAATCATCCTTACTTCCGACCGGGCGCCCAAAGATTTGGAAGGCATCGAAGACCGGCTGATTTCCCGGTTTAAGTGGGGACTGAGTGCCGATTTGCAGGCGCCTGATTTGGAAACACGGATGGCTATTCTGGAAGCAAAAATGGAAGACGAAGGCGTGGACATCCCGACTGATGTGCTGGAATTTATCTGCTACAACATCAAAAATAACATCCGCGAACTGGAAGGCGTGATGATTTCTCTGCTTGCTCAGGCCACGCTCATCCGCCGTGACATAGACATGGAACTGGCGAAAGAGGTGATTCGCAATTTCGTAACCACGATAAACAAGGAAATTACGGTCGAATTTATCCAGCAACTTGTGGCCGAACATTTCAACGTGCCGGTGGAAAAATTGCACCACGAAACCCGCAAACGCAACATTGTCATCGCCCGGCAACTCTCCATGTATCTCGCTAAAAAACTGACCAACAAGTCTTTAAAGTCAATTGGCGAGCAATTCGGCGGGCGCGACCACAGCACGGTTATCTATTCCTGCAAAGCCGTGCAAGACATGATGGACACAGACTTGATTTTCAAAGACACGGTGGAAGAAGTCGAGAAAAAATTGAAAATGAGCCTGAATACTTGAGCAAACGCCGTTTCTCCTTATTTCCTCGAAACCACTCACATATGCCTGTCAAATCGAGGTGGAAAACGGCGGCGGCATTTTCATAGATTGCAAGTTGATGACGGCAGCGAAATAAGTAAAATGCCGGAAAATCCGGTTGAACGACAAATTTTCCCCATTCGTCTCTTTTCCGAACGCTTCGTGCATTTGCGCACGAAGCGTTCGCTTTTTTTGCCAAAATATTTTCCCCGGCGCAACCCTGTTTCCCTCCAACCCGTACTGACAGTGGACGTAAACGACGTGAATTTAAACCACTTACTCGACGGTTGCCGGCAAAACCGACGGGCAAGCCAGCAGCAGCTGTTTGCCATGTTCTACAACTATGCCATGACGATTGCCCGGCGCTACACAGGCCGGACCGAAGCCGCAGAAGAGGTTGTGAACGACTCGTTTTTTAAGGTTTTTACAAAAATCAATCTGTACACTGGCGAACAGCCGTTCCGGTTTTGGCTCCGGCGCATCGTCATCAATACGGCGATTGACCGGCTGCGCTCCGGTTTGCATCAGTATTCTGTCGCCGAATTGCAACCCTGGCACGACACGCAGGCTGAGTCGGGCATCGTGGAAAGCCTCACCCGCGAGCAAATTCTGGCCATGATTGACCAACTGCCGCCCTCTTACCGGGCTGTTTTTAATCTCTTTGTCGTGGACGGTTTTTCGCACGAAGAAATCGCCGAAACGCTTGGGATTAGCGTGGGCGCTTCCAAGTCAAATCTCGCCCGCGCGCGCCAGCACCTGAAAGCCATTTTTGCCAACGACTTTGAATTTTCAAGAAAAATATGAGCGACTTCGATAAATTTTTCAGAGAAAAACTCGACGAGGAAAGTCATTTCCCGCGACGAGACAAAAACTGGAAGGCGCTTTCCAAACGACTCGACGCTTTCCAAACAGGTCTGCAACAACAGGGTACGATTGCCCGAACTTACTTGCGTTGCTGGCAGGCTGCGGCGACTTTTGCTGTTGTCGCAACTGGCTGGCTAACCTGGAAAGTAACTTCGACACAAAGCGAAAATGCCAAACTACGCCAGGAAATTGCTGTTTTGGAAGAAAAACAGCAGGCCCAACAATCTGAAATTACCTACCTCAAATCGCTGCCTGCTGCGACAGACAAACCCGGAAATAACAACCCGCCGAGCCGTTTTTTAGAAAATGAAAATAACGCCGAACGGGTTTTTAGCGCACAAAAAAGGATATCCTCATCGGGCGCTGGCAATGGCGATATTGCGTTTCAAACTTCTTTTTCAGATAAAAATAAAGACGAAAAGTCGCCTGCCCTTGCTGATTTGTCTGCTCAGGCCGACTCTTTTAAAAACCAAATAAAACTGGAAAAGTGGTCTGATTTTCAGTCGTTACCGACGGATTCGCTCGCAGCGGCCGTGCTCGTTTCACAGTTGAAAAATTCTCTTCCCGATTCGATAGCCGTTTCTGTCAGCCCCAGTCTTATCCGTCCAGTGCGAACATCCGCCCGCTTTCGCGCAGGCGTTCAGGCCCTTGTGGGTGTACCGCAGCCAACCAGGCAAGGTGTCTCGTTGCTGGTGGGTCAGGGCATCACGGCAGAGTATAATGTGTGGCGGCGATTCTGGCTTACGGCTTCGGCAGATTGGCTGGATTTTGACGTTTGTACAAAAAAATTTCATCCTGAATTTCATCCTTCGCACCATCCGCCGCAACCCGATCCCGGCGGTCCTGGGCCGGGGCCTTTTCACAAACTGACGAAAGTGGAAAGTACCCAGCGCCAGCAACATTTTAGCCTTGGCGCCCGCTACGCCTTGCCTGTCAGATTTTGGCTGCAACCCTCCGTGCGCATCGCGCATACCTGGACGCGGGTTTCTCCCGAACTTATCAGTTTTCGATTCGAGCATCCCGACCCCGGCGGCCCCGGCGGGCCCCCTCCGTTTCCGCCAAAATACAAGGTTCAAAAATCCGATGCCGAACTGCTCTCCAACACCTGGCGACTCGGCGTAGGGCTCGAACGCGAGACATCGCGCTGGGTGACGGGGCTTTGGGCGGATTATTCTAAAAGTTTTTCGGGAAGCGATCCATCGTTCGATATGCTGCTCATTCGGGCAGGAATTCAGTACCGTTTCAATTAAAAATCAAAGTGATGCGCAACCCTGCTTCTTCGATTTTCGTGCTGAATAATTGACTGCATTTTTTCTGATTTTCACAATCGGTCTCGTTTCTAACGCGCTCCGACCCGCAAGGGTCGGAAGCGTTTTTTTTGACAAGTTTTCCTTATTTTCGTCGTTCATTAAAGCCAACATTTTTGTAGTCAGCATGAAAAATTCCTATCCTCTCCTTCTTCTCATGGCGGCGTTTTTTTCTCAAAACCTTTTCGGGCAAAATTTGCCGGATGCCATGTATTTTTCTCCGGCAGATCACATTCTTTACACCAACGGGCAAGCCTCCGAAGGGCTGTACGATGAAAGCCAGATTCGCACGTTTCAGTTATGGTTTTCGCAGCCGGATTATTGGCAGCAGTTGAAAAATAACTACCAGTCCAAGACCGACTTGCCTGCCACACTCATCGTGGACGGCGATACTTTCCCCAATGTCGGAGTTCGTTTCAAAGGCCAAACCTCGTACATGATGGCCCAAACTTCTGACAAAAAATCCTTCAATATTACCCTCGATTATGCCGATCCGGAGCAAAATCTGGAAGGATACGAAACCCTGAATCTCAACAATGCTTTCCAGGATGCCTCCTTCATGCGCGAAGTGGCTTATTTGCATCAAATCCGGCGACACATCCCGGCTGCCAAAGCCACTTTCGTCAAACTCTTCATTAATGGCCAGAACTGGGGAATTTACCCACACGTCCAGCAACTCAACGGCGACCTCATAAAGGAGTGGTTTTTCAGCAACGACGGCACGCGCTGGCGAGCCGACCGGCCCGATGGCACAGTTGGCGGAGGCCCCGGCGGGCCCGGTGGCGGCTGGGGCGACGGCACTGCCGGACTCAATTATCTCGGTGCCGATACGGCCACCTACCAGCAATATTATACTTTGAAAAAAGCTAATAAGGTCAATCCCTGGGACGACCTCGTGCAAGTTTGCGACGTGTTGAACAATACCCCGCTTGCCGAATTGGAAGAGGCCATCAAACCCATCCTCGACCTCGACCGGACGCTTTGGTTTCTCGCTACCGAAATCGCTTTTTCCGACGACGACAGTTATGTTTTTAAAGGAAAAATGGACTACTACCTCTACTGGGATCCTGAAACCGGGCGTATCACCCCGCTTGAATTCGACGGAAACAGCGTGATGAAAAGTAACGCCGTGAATTGGGGCGCTTTTTACAACGCCAATAAAGTCAACTACCCCCTGCTCAACAAATTGCTTGCTGTACCGTCCATCCGTCAGCGATACCTCGCTCATTTGCGCACCATCCTGCAGGACGAGATGAACCCAACGGAATTCAATGCGCTCATTGACCAGTACGACGCGCTCATCAGCGCCGAGGTACAAGCCGACCCGAAAAAAATGTCCACCTACGCCCAGTACGGCTCCGAAAAACAGGTGTTGAAAAACTTCGTACAAAATCATCGCAACAACCTCCTGAACAACCCCGAAGTGAACGTGACTGGCCCTGCCATCGCCTCCGCCACCTTGCTCAGCAATGGCGGCGAGTGGGCCAATCCTGTCGCCGGCGAAATGCCAACCGTCACAGCGGCAGTGACTTCTGCCGAAGGAATTTCGGAGGTTTACCTGTATTACAGTGCCAATCTGTATGGCAATTTCAGCAAAACAGAAATGTTCGACGATGGCCAGCACGCCGACGGCGCAAGCGGCGACGGCGTGTTTGGCGCTTCGATTCCGGCTTTCAATGCCGGCGATTATGTTCGTTTTTATATCGAGGCAAAGTCGGCGAACACGGTCGGTACTGTCACTTTTTTGCCTGCCGGCGCCGAACACGATGTGTTTTTATACCAGGTAGATGCGGCGTGGACGAACAACGTTCCGGTCGTCATCAATGAACTGTTGGCTTCCAACCAGAATGCCGAAACCGACGAAAATGGCCAACACGAAGACTGGATCGAACTATACAACACGAGCAATGCAAACTTCGACCTGAGCGGATATTTCATCACGGACAACCCTTCCAACCTCGATAAGTGGGAGTTTCCTGCGGGAACTGTTCTGCCGCCGAACGGCTATCTTATTCTCTGGGCCGACGAGGACAGCAGTCAGGGGCCGTATCACTGCAACTTCAAACTTTCCGCCGCAGGCGAATTCCTCGCCTTGCTTGACCCCGCGCTGAACTTTGTGGACATGCTGGACTTCCCGCAGCAAGTGACCGACATGGGTTATGCCCGCGTTCCCAATGGCACAGGCCCCTTCGTCATTCAAAATCGAACCTTCGCAGCGAACAACGATGGAGTCTCCTCCGCGCTCGATCCCGGCGACGAAATGCAGGTGAAACTCTACCCAACCATCGCCCACGACTTGCTGAATATCGAATTGTCGGAGGCCGATTCCGGCCAGTTGACCGTGCTGGATATGCTGGGAAAAACAATGCTCGATGCACCTCTTTCATCTATTAATCGGCTGAACATCAGTGGTTTGCCACCGGGTCTTTATGCAGCGAATATCGTCGCTGGAGGCAAAATCGCGACGAGAAAATTTGTAGTCAAATAACGATTCATCTTAGCCATCCATCCAACCTGTACTGCGCTGCCTCCTGCTTTGAATGAAAGCAGGAGGCTTTTTATTTTTGAAAAATATCCCCTCGCGAGCGGCGTTTCTTTTCCTAAAATCCTTGTTTTATGAGAAAACACCTGCTATTAACTGTCCTGTTTTTCCTGCCCGCCATCATTTTTGGCCAGAAAAAAACCGCTCCGAAAACGACCGTTTACGACCTCGAAGAAGCCTTGAAGCAAAACCTCGTCTCACTCGAAATAAAAGGCACAGGCGGTCATCAGGGGCCGAGCCTGAAAGTTGTTTGTAAAAACTTGAAAGGAAAATTTCTGCGCCTGCGTATCCCGCAAGGGCAGTTTATGGATCCCGCCGATTCTTCATTTCAAACCCTCGTCGTCGCCGAAACGCAGACACTCGCTGTCGGTATAAAAACGGCTGCTGAAGCCACACTCAAAACTTTTTGCGCCCAGGCGGGCGATCGTTCGCCGGCTGCGGGTTCGGTCTTTGCAGTGGGAGCGTTGGCGCCGGAGCGATTGCGCAACTTGTTGAAATTCATTGTTGAAAAAGGGAAAGTAGATAACCCCGAAGCCCAAAGCGCGGTCTGGTGCGTTACCAGCGGCGGCTCGCTTGGTAGCATCGGCGATGCCGAACTGACCAAATTTACTGCCGAATTGTTGGGGAAAAACGTGCCCGGTTACAAAATCAAACACCAGACCGTCAGGGAAATTCCCGGCGAGCGCGTGGCACTTGGCAAAGCCCTCGTGGTGGAAGGCAACTACACCTATTTTCTTGAAAAAGACGAAGTGCTCGTGATGAATTTGCTCGACGCGGAGGGGAAACTGGTGAAACAAATTTCCAAAGAAGAACTTATGAAAGCAGGCGAACACCGCAGCAGTTTCAATCTTCAGGTTTGGAATCTGACGCAAGGAAAATACATCGTCCGTGTGCAGACCAAAGCCGGGCGCGTCATTAAAGATATCGAAGTGGAATTTTGAATTCGCAAGCAGTAGAGCAAGTTTGAAAATTCGCTTTACTGCTTAGTTTCGCCCTGATTTTCAGGAACTATGAAAAAAATACTCACCCTCGCCCTGCTCCTTCAAGCCTGTTTTCTCGCGCGCGCGCAGACGAAAACCGACGATGAAACTGCCATCCGTCAGGTCATAGCCGACCAGGAATCTGCCTGGAACCGCGGCGACCTCGAAGCCTTTATGGAAGGCTACTGGAAGTCGGATAGCCTCACGTTTATCGGTTCGCGCGGCGTCACGTATGGCTGGCAAGCCACACTCGACAGTTACAAAAAAGGCTATCCCGATGCTGATGCAATGGGCAAACTGACTTTCACGATTCTTCAGTTGGAGATACTTTCTGCTGAAAGCGCCTACGTCATTGGCAAGTGGAAATTGGCGCGCTCGAAGGACGAACCCGGCGGGCATTTTACCCTGCTTTGGAGAAAAATTGCCGGGAAATGGGTCATTGTGGCCGACCACACAAGTTGAAAAGGCACTTTTGGACATAAAAAAAGGTCAGTCTGGGGACTGACCCGCTCCGCTAAGGAGAATGCACATGGGATTATAACGGGAAGGTTGCCAAAAAGGGGATTAAAGCGAAAAGGAGTGGAATCAAATGAGTGGTTGCTTTACAGGGATAAAAGTAGGTGGCTCTTTTATGCCGGACAACTGTATCCCGCCAAAAATGTGCCACTATGTCGCTTAGTTGGCAATGTTTGTTCGGACTTGGAAAGTTGGAATTTGTCGCCCAGACGCGAAATTTAAATTTTTCACACCGCTGTGTTGGTATTTTATTTTTCACAAAATCGCTCGACGCCACTTCTGCTTTTTTCTTTCAAATTGACTTTTATTTTGTTTTTTTGAAGAAAAAAGCCTGCTTTTTAGTCGGATGACTGGAAAAGTTGCCCGTATTTTAAGTTGGGAAAAATTTTCACAAGCGCCTAAAAATGTCATTGGCGGGCAGGTGTGTTCCTGTGCACTTTTGCCCTGTCAAATTTGCTTTTCATTCACAAGTCAAACTTTGCAGCAGCTTATGGCTAAACCTGTTACAATTAAAATCAAGAACGGAACAGTCAGAGTCTCCAACGACCGCTAATCCAGAACTTGTTTTCCCCCGCACAACAGGTGAAAAACAAAAAGCCAAAATTTACTCGAAAATGTTCATGGGAATATAATTGCCTGAAAGGCCCGGTCGGATGAGACCGGGCTTTTTCATTTTAAGGCATGGCCGCCGTAAATCCGCCATCCGTCGTTACCTTCGCGGCCAATTTTGTGCTATGCGAAACCTGAAAATTACGACGATCCTGTTTTTTCTGGCCGCTTCGACCGGCTTTCTTTCCGCTCAAACGCCTCCCTCGGACACCACGATTTATGAAGTGGCTGACCGTTTGCCTTTCCCGCTGTTAAAAAGTTGCAATCCCGCCCTGCACCCCGGCTGGACAGTGGACAGCGTACGCCGTTGCGCCGAGATTCAACTGCTTTCGATGCTGAGCCAGAACATTCGCTACCCCGAAGAAGCGCGTACGAAAAATACGCAAGGCACAGTGGTGGTCTCTTTCGTGGTGGAACCGACAGGCCGTATGACGCACTACAAACTGCTGAAGGACATAGGTGACGGTTGCGGCGATGAAGCCTTGCGGGTCTTGAAGGCTCTTGACACACTTGGCCTGCGATGGATGCCTGCCATCCGCGACAGTATGCCGGTGCGGATGCGGCATTCTATCCCGTTGCGATTCAAATTGCAGGAGGCGTTGCCTTACTACCTGACGGCAGAGGGCGACACCATCTACTCGGTGGTGGATGTGGAACCTGCTTTCAAAAACGGCATGGATTCGCTTGTGCGCTTTGTTTATAATCGTCTGCAATATCCTGCGGCGTATGCCGACAGTTGCAAAACAGGCGTCATTGAAATGTCGCTGCTGATTGACAAGGATGGTTCGGTAGAGGTAGAAAATCAGATTGACTTTTTGAATTTAGGCCCTGATTTTCAATGGGAAGCGTTGCGGCTTGCCAATCGTACCAACAGCCTGTGGACGCCAGCCCAATATAACAGCCAGCCTGTCACAACGACCTTGCCGCTTCGCGTTTTGTTCAAATCTCCCAAAAAAGGTTGTGCTGCTGCCAACGAAAAATTTGACCGCGCCTCTTTGCTCGCCGATGAAGGGACAGTCCTGCTGGAAGAACGAAAGCAGGATGAAGCCATCAAAAAATGGACGGATGCGCTGGCGCTCGTCCCGAATAATACCGAGTGGCTCTACTATCGGGGCACGGCTTTGCTCAATCAAAATCGTCGCGAAGAAGCTTGTGCCGATTACAATCGGGTGAAACAAATTTTGGGCATTACCTGGTTTGAAGGCGTCCGAAAGTTGGTCTGTGGATGGTGAGAAAAAGAGGTTGAAAAAAGGTTACGCTATGTTTTCTCAATCTTTCTCAATGCGCTCAACCTTTAAAAAAAACTTTACACAGACTTAAACTTGCTTTCCAAACGGCGACATTGCAAGTGAATCTACCTTTGCCCAAAATCAAAACGTATGAAGGACCACGCGCCTGCGAAAAAAATACTCATCGTGGACGACGAGCCGGACATTCTCGAATTCCTGCAATACAACCTTAAAAAAGAAGGTTATACCGTCGTGACTGCCAACGACGGCAAACAAGCCATCGAAGTCGCCGAGCGCGAAAAACCCGACCTGATTATCCTCGACATCATGATGCCCGAACTCGACGGCGTGGAAACCTGCCGCATTCTTCGCAGCCGCAAAGAGTTCGCGCTTACCCCTGTCGCTTTCCTCACCGCTCGCGACGAAGATTTTACCCAAATCACAGCGCTCGACACCGGCGGCGACGATTACATTACCAAGCCTATCAAGCCTCGTGTTCTCATCAGCCGCATCAACGCCTTGCTGCGTCGTGCCAGCCGAATGGCCGACGACGATCGCGAGGCTATCGAACTGCACGATTTGGTGATTGACAAACAAAAAGTACTGGTTTTCAGAGGCCAGGAGACGATCGAGTTGCCGCGCAAGGAGTTTGAAATCCTGTGGCTTCTCGCTTCCAAACCCGGGCGTGTCTTTACCCGCGAAGAAATTTTTGATAAAATATGGGGCAGCGATGTCATCGTCGGCAACCGAACGATTGACGTACACATCCGAAAACTCCGCGAACGACTCGGCGAAGACTACATCAAAACCATGAAAGGCATCGGCTACAAGTTTGATTTTTGATGGCGGATTGACGATTTCAGATTTTTGATTTCGTTCCTTTGCCTTGCCAATTGACCGCCTATCGTCCACTGTAGAGAAATGTTCAAGAACCAGACACCCCAACAACTTTCCATTTACATCGCGGCCATTTCTGCTGTTCTGATGGCTTCATTTGCCATGTTGAGCAAGTTCACGCACTTGCTCGACATATCCTGGGATAGTATTGGCTTGCTGATATTGGGTGTTTTTGTAGTGACCTACCTGGCAAATTATTACTTCGTCCGCTACTACATTTTTCGGCGTATAAAATTGATTTACAAAATCATACATCGCCACAAACTTCCCTCGGATTTCAAGGCAGGCAAAATTGATATGGGGAAAAGTATCCTCGATAACGTGGAGCGTGAAGTGGACGAATGGGCCGAACAAAACGAACGCGACATCGAAGAACTTGAACGGCTGGCTACCTACCGGCGGCGTTTCATCGGCGACGTGTCGCACGAATTAAAAACACCGATTTTCAATATTCAGGGTTTCATCCACACACTGCTCGACGGCGCCATTCACGACCCGGAGGTGAACATGCAATACCTCCAGCGCGCCGCTAAAAACGTGGATCGCCTCCAGGCCATCGTAGAGGATTTGGAAACGATCAACAAACTGGAATCCGGTCAGATGATTCTTGATTTGCGCGAATTCGACGTTCACGACCTGGCCGACGAAGTCTATGCCGACCTCGAAATGCGCGCCCGCGAACGCAATATTCGTCTCACGTACAAGGAAGGCGCCAACCAACACTTCCGCGTTCGCGCCGACAAAGAGGGTATCCGCCAGGTGTTGATTAACCTCGTCCACAATTCCATCAAATACGGAAAAGAAGGCGGCGTCACGAAAATCAGTTTTTACGACCTCGAGAGTTACATTCTTGTCGAAGTGAGCGACAATGGCATCGGCATTGACCCCGAGCACTTGAAACACGTTTTCGACCGTTTTTTCCGCGCCGACAAACACCGCTCACGCGAAGCAGGCGGCACAGGCCTCGGCCTCTCCATCGTGAAACACATCATCGAGGCGCACAAACAAACCATCAACGTGCGCAGCACACAAGGGCAGGGAAGCACTTTTGGCTTTACACTGGAAAAGGCTTAGTTCACTCCCGCACTACTTTCTCAACCATTTTCCCCTTATTCGTCGTCACTGTCACGAGATAAACTCCCTTGCGTTCCGGCAGCCAAATGAACTCCGGAGCATTGCTTTCCTGCACCAATTTCCCCGCAGCATCCCACACCTGAATTTTTTGAATCTGAACGCCCGGCGCAGCCTGAATCGTGACTTTCCCGTCGCGGTTCAGCGTAGGAAATATTTTTACAAACTTCTGTTTATCAATATTTTTTATAGAAACTGGCGACACAAAAACCGAGTCCAGCACCTGCTCCGCCACTAAAACCGGCGAACGGTCGGCAGCGTCGAACATGGTTTTGAACGCGTCAATTTCCGGCGAACTGTAGTCGAACATCGGCGCCATCCATTTCGGCGGCAGACTTTGGTACCAAACCCGGGCCGTCACGGTCAGGAAGCCTGAGTAGTCGTTGTTCGGTATGCGAAAATGCACCACATCCGAGCCGGCGTCAAAATCGAAATCCGGGTCGCCGTTTAGCCCGTACACACGCGTCGTGTCGTAGGCCGGATCGTCGGGCGAAAAACCTTGCGGCACGAGACGATTGTCCTTCAAAGCGATGTGGCCGCGTTCCAACACGTTGGTAAACAAGCCGTTGACATCGCCCGGAACGAGTTCGTAAATCTGTACCTGGTTCGGATTTTCAATCAAATTGTAGTGCGGCTCAAAGTTCGCGTCCTCGTCGGCCAGGCTGAAATCGGGATTTGCGCGACCTGAATGAAACACCGTTTCGCCGTTTTGATTTTTCACTTCAAACTCAATCCACGCCCGTCGCGCAGGGTAGCCGGAGGGGAATTTGTGCCCCGCTTTGTTCGTCAGTTTGAGGGTAAAGTGCGCCGAATCGCCATTCAAAATGCCTGTTTCCAATGAAAGGTCGAGCGTTTTTTGTTGCAACATGCGCAGCGTGGCGGCTATCGTGCTGTCGAAATGTTCGGGTAAAGCATTGATGCCCAGCGCCGCGCTGTTTTCCTTCATCAATTTCAGCATTGTCGCGTTGGCGCCCGCCAGTTCGTGCAACGCGTAAGGAAATTTATTGGTCAAAAATTGATAATTTGCAGAAATCACGACCGCGTCGGGGATGTAGGGCATGTGACACCCCTGGCAAGTCACGTTATCGTGCGCTTCGTCGTAGCGGCTGTTGAGCCATTCGTGGTAGGTCGCCTGCTCCACAAACGTGTTGCCTGTGTAGGCGCCGTTGTTATCTACCGTTTTGGTTATCAGGGTGTGACAGCCGGCGCACTGACCAGCGTCGAGGATGTGCTCGCCGTATTCGGGCGTGATGCCGACAAACTGGTGCATCGGCGGCGCGAAGATAAATTCGTAAGGCCCGTAAGCGACGCGGATGTAGTTGGTGTCGTAGTTCAGTTCGCCGGAATGCAGGTCGCCGAGCCGTTCGGGCGCCTGGGCGTGGCAAGCCTGGCAGGTCACGCCGTCGAGGCCGAGCGTGTCGGTGTACAGGTCGGCGAGGGTGTAAAACTGTTTGTGGTCATGCAATTTCGCCTGATAATGGCCTGCCGGGGCGTGGCAGGAAGTGCATTTGTCCTGGAGTTCGAGGCTGTGGGCAGGATTCACGAGCATTTCGTGGCTCACTTTGGCGCGCCAGAAGGGGTCGCGCGCGGCGTTGGCCATCATCGTGGCACGCCAGTCGTCGTAAATATTCACGTCCGTGCCGTCGGCGGTGACCATCGCGTTGCCGTTGGGGTCTTTGCCGTGACAGCCGCCGCAGGTTTTGGCAGTGGGAAAAAGGACGTTGGAGTCAATGGGGATAAAGGTTGACGAGTTATCGGGTTTACTGGTTAACAGGTTGACATTTTGGCCAAAACGCTGTTTAAAAAAAGCCAGTTCGGCTTCGGTATGGAACGTATTTTTTTGATTATCAACGGGAAAAAAGGCGAGCGCGCCGGCAAATGCAGGTACGACAACGGCGAGGAGTGTTGTTTTTTTCATGCCAGGGTATCCAAATTTTTGGTCGGCCAAAAATAGGAGGAGCGGCGAAGAAGAAAACCGGAAGTCGGGTTTTTGCTAAAAATGGACGGCAGCGTGGATTGTCTCAATTTTGAGAGGAGTTTTCAGGCGGATTCATTTGCGGGGGGGGGAAATCCCTGCGGTCGTTGATTTGGTGGATGAGTTCGTCCACCGGACGGGTAAGTAAATCGTTCAGCGAGATGCCTATGAGGTTGGCAAAAGTCTGTAGATGTTGGACGGTGAGGCGGGTTTTCCCGCTTTCCAACTTTGAATAAGCGGGCTGGGTCATGCTCATTTCGCGGGCGACTGATTCTTGAGACAGGTCGCAGTAACTACGCAGACGGCGGATTTTCTCGATCAGGTCGGCAAGAGGAGGCGAGGTCATAAAGAAGCGTTTGTGTGATTGTTTCGATGGTGCGTTGCGTTGGCAAAAATAACGAAAATTTTTTGATTTATTCCTGCTCCGAATTAAAAATAACCGAATGGAATAAAGAATAACTTGTGGTTGTTGGAAGCGGGAGGATGGTGGGCTGACCTTTGGGGCTGTAAAAGCGCTTTTATGTGACAACAATAAAAAAACTCTACAGGCTCAGGAAAGTCTTTTTATTCTTTCAAGCATTATAAAATGTACTAAAAATACTTTTGGGAGTGACTAATGCAAGACCTTTAGAATTTACATTGTTGTTCACTGGCGGTCATTCGTGCGTATTCATACCGTTTTAGAAATAAATGAAATGCACCCACGCATGCCGAAAAGTGGAGAAGAAGTAGGCACAAATTTTTACATTATAAAACATTCATTGGCCAGCCTATCTAAAACTGCAATGACAGCACTCATGTTACCCATGTTATTTTTTGGGGTAATCGGATGTGAAAAAGCCACACATTGGAGTGAGCCATCAAATACTGGCATTTCAATGGTAGCACTTGACCGCAGTTCTCTCCTTGATTTGGTTCCAAGTGCTGACAAGGAGGCTTTTCTTAACAGCTTGACTTATGAGGAAGGACTTTTTAGAGGCGCTGAAGTTGCATACATTGAGCCATATCTTACCACTGAACAAGTAGATGAAGTGATTACTGGTTACATAGGAACAGCATCAGCGGGAGTTGAGATTTTTCCGGGCTACAAGCCTAAGCCTCGCGGGTGCAAAGCAAATAATCGCTGGATTTGCGTGATTCATACATTAGATTAAAATTAAGAGTTTCCGGTAAGGGTGCCGAGCGCCCTTACCGGTTTAGCAAAATAACATCCGAGAAAGCTTTAATAAAATAACCCAAAACCATAGTTTTATTCTTGCCAGTCAAGCCGATAAACGTTCTCCAAAAATGAAAAAAAATATAATTGTCATCCTTCTGGTGGTTTTCTGTCAGTCCTTCGGCTGTCCTTCAAAGAAGCAGTTCCATTATTCAAATGTTATGCAATGTGGAGACACAATCAGGGCATCGGAAGATGACAGCCCTAAAACGTGGCATCTGGTTGTAGTGTCAAGCGAAAAATGTGGCTTCTGCTTGCGTGCGAAGAAGGACATTCAGAAACACAATATGCCCGATATGGCGAAGGTGACTTTTCTCGAGTATGACTTGGAGCCGGCCTCCTTATCAGGCATCGCCTCAGACAGTTTATATCAAAATTGCGAGGTCGTTCAAGCCAATTCTTGTGGTGACCTGCGCGATTTCTTTCCCGTTTTTTTGCTGTTTAAGACCGAAACGCAAGATTTAGCCTATGCTGAAGAAGGCTGGGATACAGGCACGATGGAGAAATTGAAGTCGGCCATGACTTCGGGCAAATAATTCAGGCGATCGTTTTTTGCCCGAAAATTGCCTAATTCTCCGGCAGCAAATCCCATCCATAACCCGACTGCGTCCACCAGCCGTAGGTGGAAAAACGAACGATACCGGTTCCTTTAGAAAACGCGTAAGTCATGCCGTTGCCGTCCCAGGCCATCGCCGAGTTTTCGACGATGACGTTCAGCCGGTCGTAGGTTTTGCCGAAGAGGGTGTAGTTTTCGGCGTAGCCTTGCTGGCGGCATTCGCAGTAGTTGAGGCTTGTTTTCCAGCCCAGGATTTCCACTTTGGGCGACGTGATTTTTTTCAACGGCAAACCTTGCTGTGAGAGTTCGTGCGTGAAAATACGCGAACGCAAGTACGATGCGCCAATGGGCAATACACGCAGCGTATCAGCGGAAATGCGGAGGTGGTAGTAAAAAACGCTGTCTTTGTCCCAACCCAGTGATTCGTGCGTGTCGCCGACGTAGTGCAGCGATTCTTTCACTTTGTAGCCGTTGGCGTCTTTGCCGACTATTTCGAGTCGGAGCGTGTCGTCGAGGTACTGAAAGTTGTCGAACTCGTTGGAGTAATACTCCTCGCCACTCAGACTGATGTAGTGGCTTACTTGCCCTACTGCGAGCGCATCGAAACGAATTTGGTTGGAAACAGGCTGAGGTTCGCTACAGGAGTTGTCTTTTTTGCAGAAGCTGAAAAGAGCGATGGACGCGATTGCAAGCGAAATAAGAGTATGTTTCATCGGTTATGTTTTTTTCCAAAGACGGGAAAGAGCGGGGAATTGGTTGGGGGCCGGCCGATTTTTCTCTATCAAGAAAATGAAAGTCGGAATAAGAGCGCTGGCTATTGCGATTTTGGATTCACTTAGTTATGTTTGCATATCCGTTTCATTCAAAAAAATCCGACATGAAAAAATTATTCCTCCCATCTCTCTTATTGCTGTTCTCGTCCGGTTTAATCTTCTCGCAACATCAGGATTTTTCCTGGAAACCATTTGTTGAGCAAACAATCCCCGACCCAAAAGTATCCGAGCTAGGCAATTTTCCGGTACTGGTCATTGACTCATCTCATTGTGAAATTTACAGTCAAACACCGCCGTATTCACTCTTCCAAACAGTGATCGAATCCTATCAATACGACAACCTCGAACGGCGTGTGAAAGAAATCCGCTTGTTGGAGATCCCCTCATTTTTTGTGAGTAACTTGACACACACCACTTACACCTATGACGCTCAAGGGCGTGTAATCGCAACTTTAACGTTGAAAGATAATGATGGTAGGCTGGAAAATGCCGATAAAACCGAAACAACCTTTAGCCCGGATGGGCTCTCCGCTGAATCAATAGGATTTTATTGGAACGGGAGTGATTGGGTATTTTCGACAAGAACAATTCAGGAATACGACCAGGAAGGAAGAATACCGCTACAAACCTTCCAAATCTGGAATGGGTCTGCCTGGGATAACAACAGTCGTAATATCAGGGAGTGGGATGCCAACGGCAACGCAACACTGTACCGCTCCGAACAATGGGATAACATCAACGGCGATTGGTTTATCGCATTTCAACAAATTCTGGTGTACGACGCCACAGGCAAACTTTTTTCCGTCACCGCTGAAAGTGGAACTGCCGATGCGTTGCCAATACCGACTGCCAAATCCGAGTATTATTACGATACCGAGGGAAGGAACGACTCTGTTTTTTATTTCAGTTGGGATGAAATGCAAAGCCAATGGAACGCTACTTCCGTAGAGGCAAATACGTTTAATGCGCAAGATGAATTAGTGGAAACCCTGACTTATAGTATTGTAAATCAAGTGCCGTTGATAAGCAGACGGTCATTGCTCACTTACGGTGATAAGGTTTATTCAGCCCTTCCCGAAGAACGACTGAATCAAATTTGGGATCAGGGTGAGTTCAAAGACCAGCAACTTTACAATAATACTTTCACGGACTTGCCCAATGGGAAAGTGCTTAATGCGTATGATACAAAAACGCAAATTCCTCCAGGCTCGGGCGACTGGATTTTGAATGTGGATTGCAACAACCTGTACCATATCAGCACGATAAGTAGCACCGGACAGCCTTCTCAGGAAATTAATTGTTCCGTCCCCAATCCATATTCTGCCGGCATGCAAGTTGTTTGTTCCGATTTGAAGGAAAACCAGTCGTATATGCTTTGGGTGTATGGCCTCGACGGACGCCTGAATTATGCCCGGCAATTTACAGGTGCGGAAGGTTGGAGTATCGGGCAGCAATTGCCCGAAGGGATGTACGTCGCTGTCGTGACCTGTAATGGCAATCGGATGTTCGCTCGAAGAATTGTGTTCAAATAATCCCGCGAGCAAATGTTGTTAATAAAATCCCGAGTAAAAACTTGGTAAAGTGTCCAATGACACACGGATTTCACGGATTAGACACAGATTTTTTAGTTTTAACAAGCACATCCGTGTCTAATCCGTGAAATCCGTGTGTCATTTGGAGCTGGCTGAGTTTTTACAATCCCGAATCGTAATCCAACGGCGGCCCCACCGACCACTGGTCGCGCCAGTCGCGCACAGGCAGGCGCTCGAGCGGGTACCAGTTGCCCCACCAGTCGTAATATTCCAGGTTGTTGAAATTCAGTTTGTAGTCGAACTCGCTCGGCAGGTCGTACACAAAGCCGGGGTAGTAATATTCGCGCCCGTTTTCGATGGCAAATTCGATTTCTTTCAGCATGGTAAAAGTGCCCAGACTGCGTTGCGCTTCATTCAGGTCGTAAATGCCGTAATTGCCCGCCATACTTTTTCGCCCGATGTGGAAAAAACTCGTCGCGATCAGTTTTTTGTACCGAAAAACATCAAACTGAACCCCGAAACAAGGCATAATGCTGCTGAAAAAACTGAAAAACCCGTAGATGCTCATCGGGCGATTGTGCGCAAAACGCTGCGCGTGTTGCTCGAACAAGGCCTCATGTGCCGAAGAAATCTGAATTGCGCGCCGCACGATGCGCAAATCTTCATTGCGGCGCAGGCATTTGCGCTGACTTTTGCTAAAAGTGAAATTTTTCAAATCAATGCGCAGCATCACCACCCGGCAAGGCATCCCGCGCCATTCCCAGTGATTGCGCCGGAAAATCAGGTCGGCCCAATAACACCAGCCGTCTTCGCAAAAACGGTCGAATACCATCGTGTGCAACGCCTGCATCGGGATGTATTCCTCGATGTGGTTCGGGTTGAATGCGATGTCGCGGAAAACGGAGAGCGATTTAGGGTGCAAAGCAATTCAGTCGCAGGCAGGTTTGTTGATGCCCGCTTTTGATGCACAAATATATTTTGAATCTTTTTTTCTTCGCCCCCGACAGAAACACAATGTTGCCGAAGCGATGAAAAACTACATCCCCGTCCGGCCCTGGAGCCGAAAAGGCAAAATATTGGTGTGGGCGGTACGCAAATTATACACGCTGCGCGGGCTGCTGGGCGGGCGAAATTGGCACAACGTGTGGCCCGAACACCACGAAGACCCGCTGACAATGAAGCCTTTGGAACGGATTTACCTGGGCTACAAATACTACTACCGGGCACTCGCCGAGCAAGCCGACAACCGTTTGGCCGCTTATTTTCGGGAAAAAAATGATTTGGCTTTTTTGCCAAATGACTTCCGGCCCGACACGGAAATCACCCTCAGCGCAGGCGGCGACCTCATGCCCTACAAGTCCGTCAGCCGCCAGGTGTGCGCCAATCTCTGGGATGAAGCCGGCAACTTTTTTTTCGATGCAGACATCGTGACTGCCAACCTGGAAACGCCGCTCGACACCAGCAAACCGCCTTCAGTCGTACCCGAAGTGATGCTCAACGACATGTATTTCAACGGTTCGGAAGAAATTTTCGAGGTGTTCTCCGGCCTCGGAAAACACAAAGGGTACGACGTGCTCTCCGTTGCCAACAATCACTCGCTCGACATGGGCGAGCCGGGTTTGCGCCGCACGATGGATTGGCTGGATGCGAAAGGCATCGCGTGGTGCGGCGCAGCGCGCAGCACCGGGTCACTGCACGATTTTCCCATTTTGGAAAAAAAAGGAATGCGCGTCGCATTTTTGGGTGCTACTTTTTCGCTGAATGCCGAAACCCGCCCGCCCGGCAAAGATTGGCTGGTCAATCATTTGCCGCTCAATTTGCCTGACCCCGACCTGACTTTGCTCGTCGAGCAAAGCCGCCTGGCACGCGCGCGCGGCGCCGATTTGATTGTCGCGCATGTACATATTGGCTGTGCCTACCAGCCGTACCCTTCGCCGGAAATCGTGAAAAATATGCACGCCATCGCCCGCCAAACGGGCATTGATTTGCTTCTCGGCAATCATCCACACAACCCGCAACCCTTTGAATTTCTGGACATTGAAGACCCGTTCAGCGGTCGCAGCAAACGCAGTTTTATCGCCTACTCGCTCGGCGACTTCGTGGCTTACGACATTTTCAAATGGTGCCACCTGCCGCTTTTATTGAAATTTAAAATCGGAAAAAACAGCAGCGGAACCTGCATCACTGGCCTCGAAGCCAAAGTTTTTTACACCGATGCCGACATTCAAAACGGCGAAATCCGGTCGCTGCAGCTCATAGACGTTGCGCCACTTTTAGAAGGAAAAGGCTTGGAGCGTTTGAGCGCATCCTCGCGGGAAGAGTGGGCGGAATTGCAGGATTTTTTGCAAAAACATCTTTTGCCGGGCAATGTCGGGGCTTTTATGTGCGGCTGAACAGCATGCGTGGTACAGGCCACAACATGAAAATGGCGAATCCCAAAAACAAAACGCCCACCGCGATGTCGAGCCTTCGCAAAAAAACGTCGGTCAATATTTCTTTCAGCAGGGAAGCACTGAATGCGATGAGCATTTCCGTGCAAAAAATAGCCGACAACGCGCCTGTGAAAAAAAGCAGGCATTGCGGCAAAGAATATCCGGCCACTTGCGTCAGTTGCGTGGACACCGCCAGCCAGCCGATGAAATTGCCCGGATTCAGGATGTTGAGCATGAATCCCGTGGCGAGCAGGAAAAAAACGCCGCTGCGCTCAAACTGCCGGTATTCAATTTTTCTCTTTTTGCGCAAGCTCGACACCGCATAAACAATCAAAAACGTCCCGCCGAAAAGGCGCACCCACATTTCCACAGAGCCGCCCGCAGGCAATAATTCAACATGAAAAAAACTGAGGGAAATCAGGATGATGTCCGACAAAATCACGCCGGTCGCGATGAACATGCCGCTCCTGACGCCGTATTCGATGCTGTTTTGAATCAACGCGAAAAAAACTGTGCCCAGCATCAGGCTCATCGCCACACCCGTAAGAAAACCGTAAAAAATTGGCTCCATGATTTAGAGTAAACAGCCTTGCACTGTTTAAACGGCGGCAAATGTCAGAAATTTAAAGACTTTCAATCCGGATTTCCAGCACCCGGAAACAGACATTCTCCCTACTTTTGCCCATTCCAAAAATTCTCGTTTCAAAAATTTCCAATTTCCAATTTCTAATGTCGAATAAGGTTCTCATCATCGGCGCAGGCGGCGTAGGTCGCGTAGTCGCCTACAAATGCGCCCAGCACCGCGACGTGTTCGGCGACATCATGCTCGCTTCGCGCACCAAGTCGAAATGCGATGCCATCGCCGACGCGATTTTTCAAAAATACGGCGGCAAAAAACTCGAAACCGCCCGCCTCGACGCCGACAACGTGGCCGAAACGGTGGCGCTCATCCGCCAATTCCAGCCCAATCTCGTCATCAATGTCGCGTTGCCCTATCAGGACTTGCCCATCATGGACGCTTGCCTCGAAACCGGCGTACACTACATGGATACAGCGAATTACGAGCCGAAAGACGTGGCGAAATTCGAGTATTCGTGGCAGTGGGCTTACCAGGATCGCTACAAAAACAAGGGCATTCTCGCCCTGCTCGGCTGCGGCTTCGACCCCGGCGTCACGAGCGTTTTTACCGCCTACGCGGCCAAACATTACTTCGATGAAATCCACGAACTCGACATCGTGGATGCCAACGCGGGCAATCATGGCAAAGCCTTCGCCACCAATTTCAACCCTGAAATCAACATCCGCGAGGTGACGCAAAAAGGAAAATACTGGCAAGATGGAAAATGGATTGAGACCGAGCCGCACGAAATCTGGAAAGACATCAACTACCCCGAAATCGGCCCGAAGCGCTCTTATCTCATTTATCATGAAGAATTAGAGAGCCTCGTCAAAAACTTCCCGACGCTTCGTCGCGCCCGCTTCTGGATGACGTTCGGCCAGGAATATTTGACCCACTTGCGCGTGATTCAGAACATCGGCATGGCGGGCATCGAGCCGGTGAAATACAAGGGCATAGATGTTATTCCGCTCGAATTTTTGAAAGCCGTCCTCCCCGCGCCGGAAGAGTTGGGCGAAAACTACACAGGCTTCACCAGCATCGGCTGCCGCATCAAGGGCGTGAAAGACGGCAAAACCCGCACTTACTACGTCTGGAACAACTGCTCGCACGTGGACGCCTATAAAGAAACCGGCACACAGGCCGTGAGTTACACCACCGGCGTCCCGGCGATGATTGGCGCGCGCATGATTCTGGAAGGAAAATGGAGCGGCAAAGGTGTGTTCAACGTCGAGGAATTCAACCCCGACCCTTTCATGGAGCGACTGAACCTGGACGGCTTGCCCTGGCACGAGAAGGTGGATATTGACCTTGAAATGGATTAAAAAGGTTTCAGCGCTTTAAGGTTTCAGGGTTTGGAGCGGCGATGCGTTTTTGGGCGTGTCGCCGCTTTTTGTATTTTTGCCTGCTATAATTTTCACCTAAATTTGCAACAAAAATCACTCATGGGTTCTCTCGTCATCACACCGAAGTCCGCCGAAGAATTGAAATTTTTGGTTGACCTGCTCGAAAGATTGGGCATTTCCGCACACCTCATTTCGGAGGAGGATGAAGCTAATTTTTTGACCAAACATGAAATGACGGAATCTGGAAAAGACTTTTTGGAAAATCGTGCACAGGCCGCTTTGCAACAAAAAAATCGCAAAACCTGGCATGAAGTGCAGGCAGAAACCGCAGCAAAATACAACTGGCCCAAAAACTGACCATGTACACCATTGAACTTTCCGACGAAGCCAAGGCCGACTACGAAAATGCGGTGGCGTGGTACGAAGAGCAGAAAGCAGGTTTGGGGTTCGATTTTTCAGCTCGCTTGGCAGAAATATTTGAGTCCATCAAGCAATTCCCTGAAAGACAAAGATTTCTCTACGAGAACCGTCGCTTCGCCTTTGTCAAACAATTTCCCTACAAAGTTTATTTTATAGTGGACGAAGCCAACTTGCGCATTATCGTCTTTGCCATTCTGCATGAAAAACGCGACCCGCAGATTTGGAAAAAACGAAGTGATAAGTTGGGTTAACAACACTATTTTCCTCCATTTTCCTATGCGAATCCTCTTAGTCGAAGACGAAGAATCCATCCGCGAAGCCCTGCGCCTCAACCTCGAACTCGAAGGCTACGAAGTCGTCAGCACCGCCAACGGCCGCAAAGCCCTCGACCTCATCGGCGGTCAGCACTTCGACTTGCTCCTGCTCGACGTGATGCTGCCCGATGTGGACGGCTTCACCATTACCGAGCAAGTGCGGCTAAGCAACACCGAAACGCCCATCCTCTTGCTCACCGCCAAAGACATGGCACAAGACCGTGTGGCCGGCCTGAAAAAAGGCGCCGACGACTACCTCACCAAGCCCTTCAACCTCGAAGAATTACTCCTGCGCGTCAGCAAATTGCTCCAGCGCAGCCAGCGCGTGAAAGGCGAATCGCCTGGCGTTTTTGAGTTTGGCAACAACAAAATCAACTTTGAAACCTTTGAGGCTGTGACGTTTAGAGGCGAGCAACAAATGCTGACCAAGAAAGAAGCCATGCTCCTGAAACTCCTCGTGGAGCGAAAAAATGAGGTCGTCAGCCGCAACCAAATCCTGCAAGCCGTGTGGGGCTACGACGTGTTCCCCAGCACCCGCACGATTGACAACTTCATCCTCGCTTTCCGCAAATACTTCGAGGAAGACGCGAAAAACCCGCGTTTTTTCCACTCGATTCGGGGCGTGGGATATAAGTTTACGATGTAGAGAACCTCGCACCTCACCCCCCACTTCTCACGTCTTTTCTCATGTGGTTGCTCAAACAAATTCTCATCCTCCCCATTCGTATTTACCAATACACCCTCTCGCCGCTGCTGGGGCCGAGCAAATGCCGCTATCGCCCCACTTGTTCGCATTACGCTATCGAGGCCATCCAGGAATGGGGCATTTTTAAAGGAACTTACTTAGCCGTCAAACGAATCCTGCGCTGTCACCCCTGGAGCAATCACCCGATGCACGACCCGGTACCGAAGAAATCTTCAGAATGATGGAGCAAAAACGCCGTCTGCGTATCGTTGGCAAAAACCAGGAAACCCCGGACACTGCCACTTTCATCCTCGAACCGGCGGACGGACAGCCATTTCACTACAAACCCGGGCAGTATTTGTCGCTCATTTTTCAAACGAACAAGGGTGAAAAAAGGCGGGCTTATTCTTTTTCTTCGTGTCCCGACGTGGATGTTTTGCCTGCCATTACGGTAAAACGTGTCCCCAACGGCGAGTTCTCCAATTGGCTGCTTCGTCACGCCAAACCGGGCGATTTACTGACCGTCACCGAAGCAAACGGGCGTTTTCTGCTCCCTGAAAAACAGCCGGATACGATTTTTTACATTGCCGCCGGGAGCGGGATTACACCGGTGATGAGTCATTTGAAAAGACTGCTTCTCAGTGGTCGGGCAACTCAAAGTCAACCTCGCGTCACTCTTTACTACGCCAACCGGGATAGCCAGCATACGATTTTCAAAAAGCAGATTGACCGGTGGATGGCCGAATTCCCCGGACGATTTGAGTGTCTTTATTTTTTCAGTCGGGAAAAAAACGCTGAACATTCGCTGTTCCGCCATTTAAGTAACGAGTTGTTGGAGCAACTTCTCCTCCGACATTTTAAAGGCAAAATCACACCTCGAATCCGACGGAACACGCTGTTTTATCTCTGCGCGCCTAAAGCCCTGATGCGTATGGCCGAGATGACTTTGCGTGTGCTGGATTTTCCAGAAAAAAACATTTTGAAAGAGACTTTCCTGCCGGAGGCAAACCTACCAACGAGGGAAATTGATTTTTCAAAAACACACGACATTGTCGCCGTTGGAAAAAACGAACGCATTGAATTTCAGACTTTTGAAGGCGAAACAATCCTGAATGCGGCGCTGCGGCAAGGCATCGCTTTGCCCTATACTTGCAAAAGTGGCGTGTGTTTTACCTGCCTGGCCAAATGCGTAAAAGGTGAAGTGGATGTGGCTTTTGTGGATACGATACGGCGCGAAAAAGCGGGCGATATGGTGAATACTTGCATCGGTTACGCTGTCACGGAACGGGTGGAATTACTTTATGAGTAGCAGTAGCAGTAGGCAGTGGCGGCAACAGCCAATAAAAGTGCTAAGTGCAACTGCCTACTGCCACTTCAGCGTAGTTACCAGGCGGTCGAGGTCTTTTTTCATAAAGGAAATGACCGGTGCGAGCGAATCGGGGCGCGTCTGCGTGTTAAAATACAGTGCGCCACGCAGGAAGTTTTTGGTCGAATCAGTCAGGAAAAACTGGTACGACGATGCTGCTGCTCCTTCTACATTGAACACTACGCCGTACACCTTGTCCTCCGGTCGCCGTACTTGCATTTCGTCAATGTAACTGGCTCTGATGTTGTGTTTATTGGTCATCGCAAAGGCATCCGAAACGAGTTCGTCGAAGTCTTTGCGGCTTTTGATGGGGTTGTAACTACAATATATTTTGGCGTTCAACTGCTTCACGTCGAGGTTGAACCAACACTCGTCTTTCGGTTTTTCATCAAAAAAAGTCGTGTCTTTTTCAATCGTCGCGTAGGCCGGCATCTCGAAAGTAAAGTTGCAATAAGAAGCGTCAAAGGGTTTGTACACCTTTTCAGGGTAAATAACACGCGGATAAGCGCGTGGCTTCGGCACAGGGGTGTATTCCTCGCAGGAAGGCAGGAGCAGTGGCAGAAGCAGTGGCAGGAGCAGCCGGCAGTCGGTGATTAGACGGAAACGATTGCCGGAAAGTTTTTTGTGAAAAAACATAAAAGAGAAATTTGCAAAAGGAACGGGCAAAGTTCACTCAAAATCGTGAACTGCCACTGAAAACTGCCACTGCTACTATTTTTTATTCCACTCCTGCACCCGTTCCTGGTAACGCTGGCGGTCCACCGGCCAGGCATCTTTGTCGAGGGAGGCCTCGATTTCTTCATCCAGACCTTTCAGTAAATTTGGAAAAAAATCAAGTCCGGTCAGTTGTTCCACCTTATCAATCGAAGTAGCATAGTCCATCACTGGTTTGCCGCTTAACTCATTCGGCATCACGAAAGCAATCGCCTTGTGTTGGTCTGGCGCGTACAACACCTTGTAGTAGGCGCCCGGTACAGTCACTTTGCTGAAGCCGATGGAGCCCAGTGGCGTTTGAGTAAGCACAGGTCCGGTGGCTACATAAATTCGTTTGAACTTGCGCGCCCAGTCGCGTGAGCATTCTTCCAGTTCGCGCCAGATGCCCGCGTTGAAAGCCGGTTTTTGCGGGCTCATATTGCTCATCAGGAAGGTTTCGTCAATGGCTTTTTCGTCAAAAGCCATGTCGGCTGCGGCGCAAAGATGGCCTTTGTCATAGCCGCTGCCGTTGTAGTCGCGCGGGGTGGCGCTTTCGGTACGCACATCGGGGTCGGGGCGGAAAGTGTTGGGGCGCTCTGCCCAATTTTCATTCAGCCTTTCGCGGGTGATTTCGTAAGCGACCCATTCAGCCTGCTCGTGATCTTCGTCGTACGAAAGAGCAAAAAAGGTGTGGCGCACCACCTCACCGGTAGTAGAGGCCGGCAAGATATTTTCCGGAACACGGGATTGTTGTGCAGCCTCTTCAGGCTTTGGCTTTTCCGCCGGAATTTCAATTTGAGGCTGATTTTCAACAATATCAGGTGTTTTTTTTCCTGAAAATTGATTGAAAATCCAAAATGCTACACCTGCAAGCAGTGCGAAAATGCCTGTTTTGAATAAAAAACCACCGGAGTCGGAAGAAGAATTGCGTCGCGCCATTTGAAAAAATTTGTTGGCGCAAACATAAACTTTTTGTTTTCTTTGGAATGGGTAAAATGCTTTGTTATGAAAATCTTTAAAGGCCGGTTTGCAAAAATCATTTTGAAACTTACCTTTGCACCCGCTTTTAAAAAGGCGCGATAGCTCAGCTGGTTAGAGCGTGCGATTCATAATCGCAAGGTCGGGAGTTCAAGTCTCCCTCGCGCTACCTTCCCGACGCAGGTTTCTTCAGGAACCTGCGTTTTTTGTTGTATAAAACGCATTCTATCGCCCCGCAGCAGCGATACGTCCAAAAAATCTTTCTGCACTGCGAATCCAGGTGTTTCAGGGAAAAAGAAGTTTGACCTTTGAGCGGTCAATTTTATTTGCCCCATGCGCTATTCCGCCACTTTTCACGACCGTAATTCGAATACTGCCACACCGGCTACTGTCCGCACGGAGCCGGGGGTCTTGTTCATTCAATTTGAAAACGGTCAAATCCATGACTGGACACTGAGTGATCTTGATTCGGCGCGTGCTTTGGACGACGGCTCCGTTATTTTGCAAAATGGCAAGCACTTTCTGGAAGTGACCGATCCCGGGTTTCGGGCGGGTTTGGAGCGTAGTTTTCCCAAAAACAAGTTGTTCCGGGAGACCTTTTTCGACCGAATCGGCGTTGTCGGGTGCCTGCTGGTTGTTGCAGGAATTTTGTTGCCGCTCCTTGCGCTTTATTTTTTCGTAGCGCCCAAAATCGCCGAAAGTGCCGCCGGGAAAGTGCCGCCGGAAATTGAAAAACAAATCGGCGATGCATGGTTTCACTCGCTTACGGCCGCTTACAAAACAGATACCGCGAAGACCCGACGGGTCCAGACATTTTATGATTCGCTCGGCTATGGCGGCGACTACCACATGCGCATTACTGTTGTGAACGAGCCGGTTGTGAACGCGTTTGCCATTCCGGGCGGGCACATCGTTGTGTTCGACAGTATCCTTGGCATCATGGACGCACCGGAACAACTGGCGGCCTTGCTGGCGCACGAAGCGAGCCACGTACAACTGAAACACTCTACCCGCTCCATTTTTCGCGAATTGGCCAACAGTCTGATTTTCAATCTTATCTTCGGCGACTACGGTGATCTTTCTGCTGTTGTGGCGCAACATGGCGACCAGTTGGCCGGCCTTTCCTACTCCCGAAGTCTCGAACTGGAAGCCGATGCCAATGGCATGCTGCTCATGCAATCGAGCGGGATTCCGTTGCGCGGTATGCCTGATTTATTCGGGAAAATGAAAACTGTTTTTGAAGAAAACAGCGCCAACAGCGATGTGCCCAATTTTCTGAGCACCCACCCCTCGCTGGATGAACGAATGAGGGTCATAGAAGAAAAAATTGAATCGCAGGAAGGTGTGCGGAGCGAAGTGCCGGAGCGTTTGCAACTCCTGTGGGCCGATATTCAGCGCCTGTAAATCTGGCGTGTGTGGAATTTTTCCCGGTAATAAAATCCTGCCACGACACCAAACACAAACCCGCCGATATGCGCCCACCAGGCGATGCCGCCCGTTTCGGGGCTGGCGCCTAAAACGCCAAAACCTGAAATAGCCTGTTGCGCAAACCAAAGGCCTAAAAATACCCAGGACGGCACATAAAAAACGATAAAAAATATCAGGAAAAACATCCTTACCCGCGAGCCGGGAAACATGATGAAGTAAGCGCCCATCACAGCTGCGATAGCCCCACTGGCCCCTACCAACGGGATGCCGCTCGTAGGCTCTATCAGCACTTGCGCCAAACTCGCCAGCAAGCCGCCCGTCAGGTAAAAAAGCACGAAGCGAAAATTGCCAATCACCGCCTCGATGTTGTCGGCGAAAATCCAGAGATAGAGCATGTTGCCGAGCAGGTGCAGCCAACTGCCATGCATAAAAATGCTCGTGAAAAGGGTCTGTAAATCGAACCCTTGTACAATTTCGTACGGAACGACCCCCCATGTTTCCACAAATGAAGCCTGCACATTGGCTGGCATAGAAACCTGAAAAATGAATACGGCGATGTTCAGCAGAAGAAACCCGTGACTGAAAACAGGCGGATGGCCACCCCTGATATTGTCGTCGCCAATGGGGAAAAGCATTTGAAAGGAAGATTTAAGACGGGAAAGATAGACTCAAACGGGGAATTTCCGAATCATCTTTTTCACGCCTGCCTCTATTTCGGCAAACGAAAGTTCCTCTTTGGCGATGTACATGAACATCAGAGCGATGCGGCGGTCGGCGAGTTTTTCGTAGAGTTCGTGTTTGTGCAGGCGGTAAGCCTCGCGGATGCGACGTTTTAAAAGATTGCGGGCGACAGCAGTTTTGAAGTTTCGTTTCGGAACGGAAATGGCAAGTTGGGCAGGGGGCGTTGTCAATTGTTTGTCGGCCACAGGAAAAGCAGGATTGGGCTCGGCACTTACCCACACCACCCGTAGCGGGTAAGCGACGAAGGACTCGCCGCCTTTGAAAAGTTGGCCGATTATTTTTCGACTTTTTAGTCGTTCCTGTCTGGAAAAGGTAGGCATCGTGGGGCGAAAATAAAACAGGATGAAAACGAATTCGCGGATTGCCCCGATGATTTACGAAACAAAAGAAACCCGTCCTGCGGCTCCGGGCTACAGGACGGGTGACTGCGAACAGTTGCTGAAAACTGTTACCAGGTATTACTTGAGGCGGCGTTCGTCGGAGACAGTAAGTTTCCAGCGGCCTTGCTTGCGGCGGCGCGAAAGAACTTTGCGGCCATTTTTCGATTCCATGCGCTCGCGGAAACCATGCTTGTTTTTGCGGGAGCGGCGGGATGGTTGGTATGTACGTTTCATCGCGTATCGAAGAGAATTATGTTCTGCTTTTCAAAATTGGAGCGCAAAGGTAACACGACTTTCTAAAAATCAAAGATTAAGGTTTGCATTTTTCGGGAAATAATTGTCTCCGGCAACTTAGTCAATTGGAACCTGTCTTAAAAAATTGCCACTGTTTGGCAGCAAGCGGACATTTTAAGCGGTTAATATTCTTTTAAAGGCAAACTTAGTAGGCAGCGACACGTTAATTCGATGTTTCTTTGCACACCGAAATTTTAGAGGCGCGAAGAGAGGAGCGAGGTACATTTTCAAATTTGATATTTTCAATTTTA